>Ga0065711_1000413_pt1 | contig 67997 bp, 28 predicted proteins | sample Hoacrofraction12_FD_59098 | JGI IMG/M metagenome (GOLD analysis project Ga0065711, IMG submission 59098) | Hoatzin crop microbial communities from Cojedes, Venezuela - Epithelial fraction 12 v2 (version 2) | ecosystem: Host-associated > Birds > Digestive system > Esophagus > Crop | place...
GTCAGGAAACATTAATAAGCATAGCTACCGGCCCATTTTTGGCCTTCAGCAGTTTATTCAGCATTAGCCAAGCAGCACAAAGTCCCTGGCTGAAGCAGTCAGCTCCATGGAAGCTCTAGCTTGCACAAGTGACATGCCACTTGCCCAGCTGTGATCCATGCGATCTGCAGTTTCGACTGTCTCTCACATTTCTGTGGGAACCCTGCAGAGGTTCATGCAGAATATTGGCACTTCAACCTACTCTGCACTGCGGTAGCATCAAATCAAGCCCCGGAAAATAGGTCTGCAATCAGAATCTTTCAAAAAATCTTCTGTTTACACCTTTTTTATTAGACCTTTACTTTGTTCATAAAATACCATTTGTTTTTATCTTAGATATACACGTGATATCACTCAGCACCACTGCTGTTCAGATGTCCACTTTGTATTTAAAACTTATCTTTCTCTGCACAGAATTTCTTTTGAAAGATGGGGAGAGGATTTGTTTGTCTTTAAGAAAATTTAATGAATTAGTAGATTGCTGCCAATGAACAAATGATATCACTTAACACATCCACACTAATTCTCTCTGTTTAAACAAATTTAGGAAAATGTTTTGAAAAGGTTTGGTAGATAACTCATCATATTGGCTGCAACTCTAACTGGCAGATATTTTCAATTGGATTGATCAAATAGGCAAGCTATGTGAAAAAATTCTGCTGAGACTAAGTTAACTGGAGTTGAAACATGGCAAAGCCATGGTTTTGTACCATAAGAATAATTTAAATAGACAGCAGAGCTGTAAACACAACAAAACCTCCACATCAGTAAGAAAAAAAGACCTATGAATACATAGGTATGTTTACTTTCCCATGTATGAAAGTAGTGTTCAAAACATAGTACATAAAATTCATTGCCAAAGGGTTTAAAAGTAAGATTAGGGAGTACAAAGGAATTATAGTCCCTGTAGTGTGTGGATCCTAGAATACTGCTCATGGCAAGTGGCGCAGCATGAATATGGAAGACAGGAATTTTCCCCTCTGGAAAAAGCTATTTTAATTCCCTGTAGTATGCCAATATATCATTTGCATTTGATCTGTTTGTAACATCTTCATTTTAATTCTTGGAAGAATACAACAAAATTAATAGGCCTCAAGTACCTTTGAGGGTGGGAATCTAAATGGAAAAAAACAAAAATAGTTTGTCTCCTTATGTGACATTTTATCCCATCCAAAATCATTACAGCTCAAAGAATTAAAAGATACTATGAGTTCACAGTGCTTTCTAGAATTGGTATAACATACGCAGTTAAAGCTTTGCTAATCACACATTTTATAAAAGTGATTAGTAATTGATTAAAATTGCATATCAGTGCATAACTTTATTTTTGTATTTGCCCAGAGAATCCACAAACTGCTGTAGAAGAAAAAGAGGAGTCATGAGAATTTGTATTACTCATCAAATATTGCACTCGTTTCACCACATACTACAAATGAATTGGACCGGATATAGGTTTGGTGGTGTCCTTCCTTACCGGGGTAAACTGGTGGTGGTCTGAGACAGGGGAAATGTAACAATGTCCAGACAGTTCTTTTGAAATAAATTGATTCTTATCTCAATGATAGGAAGGAGGCTCACTGCCAATAAGGGAATTGTGACTCATCGACTGCTTTGTCTTGCAAGGAACAACAGGATCTTTCCCACTTTCTTGTGTTCACCCTAAGCATGTAAATTCACATCTTAGCTTGCATCCCTTGCTCACTGAAGTCAGTGGGAATTTTGAACATGTGAGGAATAGCTTACATCTTTAACTTCATCAAGCTTTCTGCTTAAATGTTCCAAACCTTCCTTTCCACTATTCACCGATCTGCGTAACAAAATTTTCTTAGTTCTCTTAATTTGCTTGTGATGGCAAATTGTTATTCTTTATATCACTTACATGGCTGATCTTCTTTTCCCTGATCCCATCTAATAGCTGTATGTTTTAACCAATAAGGACCAGACAGAGAAGTGCAAGGCTGTAAGTGGTCAGGCTTTTCCTTTGCTGTATGCCACTTTTACCATTTTACACAGCCAACATAAAGGACTTTTCATCTCTTCTCCTTTAAATGTCAAATGTGTTCACATAGATAGCATTTCACATCCTTGCTTTGGCATAAAAATAAAATACAGTAAACAAACTATCCCCTCCTCTGTTCCTTGAATAGTAAATTACTAGCTCAACAAAGTGTTTAATGTTATTTTAAATTAGACCAGAATAGGATGAAAACATATTATCTTTTCTTTCTTTAAACAGTGACTCAAAGATCTTTTCAAAAATGTATTGGCAGTGACTGTGGTGGTGGAAATGGCGCTTAGCAGCAGCTCACAAAGAACTCTAGTTAAATTCTGAAAGAAAATTGCGAACTGAAACAAAGCTACCTTCATTTAAAAAAAGGACTAGGAAGTGAAACAATTGCTACATTCTTCAAATCCCTTCTGGCAATTACAGTCATGGGACACAATAGCCCTCAGGAAACATTTGGTCTGAAGGCTGAAGGTGACCCTTCTTTCTAGATTTTATATTTAATATAACAGGTACCGTGACATAATAATGATTTTGATGCACAGGTACAAGAAGGTTTTCTGTACATATTATTTTATGGAAAAACAAATGAATCTGAGCAAGCGGCAGACTAAGAATGTAGGCTAAATTTCCAGAACTACCCCACTACCACCTCTACATCACTTTAGACCTTTGAATGCCTCTTTCAACTGTGTGTCCCCTCATATCTCCTCCCAGAAAAAAAGTCTTCCTGCCTGACGAATTCTCGCTGCCTAGCAGAGGAGCCTCTGCTACCTTCTCTGGGTAGCAGTGAGGAGCAGGGTGCTTCTGCCAAATGTTTTCTCAACTTTCCCACTTCGCTGTGCAGAAACTAATCCCTTTGCCCTGGGCAAAATCTTCCTCCCAGGTGGTGGAGAGATGAGCTTTTGGCAAGAGAAATGGGAAGAGGACAGAGGGAGTTCCACCATGGCTGGGCAAGATGTGTACTCTATTACAAGTAAATGGAATAATTTTATGTGAAGTGGGGTTTCTTGATGTGGGGCAGATAGTTCACAGACCACTTAGATGTGCTTGTAAATGTGTGCATTTACAGCTGAGAAGAGTGGAAAATTAAATGAGCTGCTAGTTTTGGCACAACAACAGAAAGTATGTATTTGCAATGCAATCTCATCACCAACTACTCCTTAAAAGCAACTTTGCTTTATGAGATTGAAGAAGCTTGACAGTGTTTTTTCTGTCTATTTAACTGGGGTTTAAAATGAAGATCTTGCTTTGATATCATATTTTTTTTTCCTTCAAGGCATGTTTTGTATTTGACCCATCCTAAATACATAAGAACTGTGGCAATACTGGAAAGTAGCTCATGAAGACCAGGGTTTTATAGCCCAGGAACTTGAACCAGAATATGCATCAGACAAGCTACAAAGTCACATAGAAAGAGTTTAATGATGTTTTGCACTGAGAAACTTTATCTATGTCTTTCTTTCTGTTCAAGGTGTACGTATTTTGTATTGGTTGTACTGCAACTGTATCTGCATCATTGAACCCAGATATTATGCAGCCTTAGCTATTATTTCAATACTTTGAGTGAATTCTGCTGGTGGATAGACCATTCAGACTCATCTGCATTCCATGTGTTTGATTTGTTCCAGCTGCTAGCAGATGTATTTTGAAATAATTTGTAAGTGTTTCTAACTAAGTATTAGTAGTTTATAAATCTGTGGCAACCGGACCTTGCTTCCTTCAGTACACCCTCACTTTTTCTGCTGTCTCTGAGATGATGATTGATTAGATCCTGTGGGTGAATGCTTTTGGAGACTGGTTAGTTTGTCATAAATCCGTGCTGGTGCCAGATACTGAAACTAATTGGCAGCTTTTCTTATTAACAGAGTACTTTTAAAGGAAAACCACAAAGATGTTCAGAATACTGAATAGGAAACTTCCTATATCTATATTTCATTCCTCTTTTTCCAGTCTTTTTATAAATATATGAATGGTATTACAGTGACTTTTAGGGTGTGGAAGTGGAGAGTCTTGATTTCCAGATTAGACAACCTCAGTGTTTTACTATCTCTTGCATTTCAATGTAGAAGAACAAAGTGTGAAGTATTTGTCAACCATATCAAGTAATCTGCAGGTGTGTAAGGAGAGAATATACCTCCTGGCTCCCTCCTTTACAGCTGCTTGCCAAGACAAGAGGTGTGTGTGTATAAGGAGGAGCCTTGCTGCTGCACATCGAAAATGGGAATACATTACATGAGATGAAAATCAGATACGAGCTCTTGTGAAAAGAAAGACCCAAAGTCACTCACATTAGCTATTGACCAGAGTCAGCCAAAGTTTTTGCTAGTCTTCCTTTTGAAGATATGTTTTTACTACAGTCAGTCTTAGAATTTTAAACAGCTCGTTTTGCTAAGTATGCAACCAGATATGAGAAGCAAAACAAAAATCCAGATTCTTTAATTCCTAAATCTCCAAGCATATCACAAAGCTTGAAGTCGTGCAGAATGCCATGTGAGTAACTGATAGTAGTTTCTTTTTTAATTTATCAGCTTGTTCTAGGATAGGAAAAGGTGAATTTTATTAAAAGGCCAATGATTACTCAAAATCTGAAGGGAAGAGGAAATGTCGTGCAGAACATTAATAAAGTTTAGGGACAAATGGGACAAAAAGAATAAGAAATTAAAAAAGTTTAATTGACTGTTCATTTCTTATGTATGAAATGTATTCAGAGACAGTAATGAAATTTTCAGTATCATCTCAGACGGACAGCATCAGCAGAAGAATTAATGAAATTACGCACATCTTCAGCAAAGCACTAATAGTTATAGCTCGATATTTTGGTTGCCTAGTGACCTGATTAATTTTCGAAGTAAGAAATAAGAAAACAAGCCCTGTATTATGTGTCATTCTGTAGTGAAAAGTGTACATAAAGTATTACCTTAGCTGCCTGGTATGTACAGTTCAGCCAAATTCTTCATTAATTACCCTTGTAGTGAACAGGAAACCAACATCATTATTATAACAACTAAAGACCTTGTAGGATTTTTTCCACTAACTCTTACAGTGATGAATACTGTCTACAGTGTTGTTCATAATACACAGACTTCATGATTCCAATGTAAGCATAGCACGTTAAACAGTTAAAAAAACAGTTGTTGGAAAATTAAAAAGAAATTAAATGTCTAGTGTATTGCCAAATTATAAAATATTTATACTAAAGCACTGAAAATTGTTTCCACTTTTCTACTTACTGCCACAGTATTTTTAAAAGTTAGTATAATTCAGAATGAGGATTTGGAGAATTTCTAAGGAGCTTCTTTTAGAAATACATATAATAGAAAAAGGGTTAATGTCTGCTAGAGTAAATGACTTAATATCCTGAAATAAAGATCCATAAAGTGAGTTTACCACTGACTCTTTCTTTAATCATCTCTCATGTCAAGGCTGTGCAAAGCTTAACAATGAAATCAGAATCTGATTATGTTTGCTGGGACTTGTGATACTTCTGACTTTGCCTGGCTTTCCTTCAATTATCATCAAGGATGAAAATGGGATGAGCCCTTTAATATCACCCCCCCTCTTTTTCCTTTCCTCCAGAGCTCTTGCTCCCTTCTCCAAGCCCTTTATCACAAGGACAAGAAAAAAATCAATGAATCAGTTCAACAGTCATAGGGTGTTTTTGCATGAAGGGTTTGATGAGGTCTTTAAGCCTGTTCCACTGTGCATTTGTTGGTTCTCATTAAGGGCCATGCAGCCAGCATTCCTGCCATGCCTTGCAGCTCTCCATCTGTGCTTAGGATGCAACAAGTCTCAGACTTGTGCTCAGTGCTCGAGTCTTAGTCCAGTCTAGCTCACAGACATCTATTTCTGCCCTCAGATTCCAGCATTTTGCTTACCTGGGCAGGTTTTAGTCTGAATCATTCACCCATTCCTATAAAAACACAGTGCCTGTTATGTGACTTCAAGCCTATAGAAGATAGAAATGTCAGCCAGAAAAAGATCAGTTGTTTTGCTGCCAGTTGTACTTGTGCACAGTAATTATGTGAGCATAATGTAACCTCCTAATCAATTTTTTATAATTCTGAGTTCAGAAGAGTGCATTATTATTAAAGTTCTTCTTCAGTGCAGTGCGTTACACTGTAAGGACTTGTAGGAACAGTTAAATCCATATTTAAATGATTTATTGGTTTTAAAAATGGATGACAGATGTGGAAATGAGAGATATGTTTATCATGACAAATTCTTGTGTTGGAACCAAGTTAGCTTTCATCAGCTACTTTGTACTATTTTATTACACCATTGATCTGAAATCTGATTTTTGTACCTTGACATAAAATGAGGCTTGAAATATGTTTTCAATATTGCCTATCTAAAAACTCCATCAGACTGGCCTTATTTTTATTGTGGCAAGACCATCTTGGAGTTGCAATTAATATAAAATCATAGACTGTTTTCTCATTTTATTTCTATTTCCTCCAGCAATCCTGAGCAATGATGGATGGTCACTTCAGCATGTTCTCTGTGTTCTGAACTGTAAGCAATGTTTTCCAATGACTCAGAGATTAAACTTTGTTTTACAGTATTTTATTTGGAACAGTAGATTCATATTTTATTACCTTTTTTTCTGAAAAACTTAAACAACAAGAAATTGGCCTATTTCATGTTCATATTGAAAAGGCAAAACCACCCCTTAGGTTTACGAACATGTCCTTGAGTTTTCATGGTGGGCTAAGACAAAAGAGAGATTAGTTTTCAGAACATATAGCATATGTATTCAGAACATGTATTCAGAACACTTAGAACGTGTACTCAATAAAATAATCAAATAAGAAAATCCAAGAGAGTTTACCTACAGAACTTCAGAGAAAATTATCTGCGTAGGGTTGATGCTAGTTAGCTTTCTTTCAGACTGTCAGTGCCTGTTCACTGTATTTTGGCTCAGCTACTTGAACACAACTGTGGGTAGCCATGCTGATTGTCTACTAGTACAATGTTCTGAGCTTAAAACTCTGGACTTGACAGACCTTTGGCATAACATGAATCCTCTGGCTGTGATTCAGCTTTTGTGCCTCAGTTTGCTCTGACATAAAACAGAGGTAGTGACTCTTTTGTAAAGCTTAGGTAGGCGTGTTAAGAAGAGTTGGTGTATGACTACCACTACTACTTAATGGTATCAGAGTCATTAATAATAGTAGGATATCAAGAGCTCATTAAGCTCAGCATGCCTTTGGTTTATTTTATGGAGCTTTGCAACAGGTCTCCAAAGAGGTCCAGATAGTCTTATATTTAGAAGCAGCTAATATGTTTAAAATGAAGATTCATGGTCTCACCTATGGTCAGTAAGGTCTAACACCACTTGATTCAAAAGTAGCTTCATTGGGAAAATATACCACAGCTCACAGTCTTCTAATTCACTTTCACAAACTCTTCCCTGGTAAGCTCAACTGCTCTGATATTGACAAAGCATAAGGCCCGTCTTCCCTGCGTAATGAATTCCAGTTTCACTCATTATGTATCCCTACCCATTTTGAGTTATCTGCATTTTGAGAAGTTTTCCATTTTGCTGCCAAATGCTGTGTGGTATTTGGTATTTTCTAACCAGAGCAGGCCTCAAGCTTCTCAGCAATAACCAAAAATTAAATTCCATTATCCCAGAAGTCAAGACAAAATGATGCATCCATGGACTGGCAAAAATGAATTTTGTGAAAGCAAGTGGTCTGAGATGGAGAATGGAGCTTAGATGTGGGAGAGTGCCTCTAGGCAAAGTCAGAGAATCCAGGTAGTTTGGGGATATTGGGAAAGCGACTGGGAGAAGTCAATGAGACATTGAAGCTTGATGACCAGGGAAAGAAGTGTAGAGGTTTTGAACACTGAGACCGTGGCTGGGAGAGGTCTGTATTTTGAGAGGATGAACGTACAATAACCTGCTTATATCCCTCTTACTAAGCTAGTCTGACCTCTAGGTGCAAGGTCCCTTTCCTGAATCTACATGACTTCCCAACACTGTGTGGAAAAATACCCTGCTTTCTCTTACCCCTGAATGCAGATTTCCACCTTACAGACAGAAAAGCCAAGCTAGGCTATGTGCCAAGCTGGATATCGGGTAGAGAATCAGACTGTGACTCTGCTGTGATCAGGAAAGATGAGGGGTGCAGCAGAGATCGCTACTGTTTATGAAAAGCAAGCCCCTAGAGAAACCCTTTGGCCGCACAACCCTTCTACCTCCCCACTGCCTATGTCTGTCTGTTTTCAAATTACCTAGTCTCCATAACTTCTTGCATCACATAATAAAGGGCTGGGGGTGTGTGATGCCTCCCCCATGGTCTGTTGTGCTAAGCAAACATCTGTTTTTGCGAAATCTAAAGGCAGCACCATTGCCAGGTGCTGAAGTTGTAGCTCTGTTCCCAGCGATTTAGGAAGGTTGAAAACCTTGCACAAGAAATTACAAATGCAGCCAAGGGCTCAAGCAATTATGCTCTTCTAAGTGTTTCTTCTATCCCATTGAACAACTTGAGATTTTTCAGGGTGTAATCATTTTACAGCGGAGGGAAAAGGTCAGTTTGGTGGCTCCCTGTATTCTTAATTTAAATTACTATGTTTTCCCTCAGTAATTCAAACTAGAGATTAAGAAAAAATTCTTAGGAACTGTAGCATTCTGTAGGAACCACAGCAAAAATCATAGAAAGCTGGTATTTATTTTCAATTATAGCTTAATCTTAACCTAATTAATTCTAATGGTACTAAAATCTAGATGAAGACAGCTTTTTTGCTATTGTATCGCTGCACAAATATACTTATCTGCAATTTTGATTTAAGGCCTTCTGTGCTTTAGATGTGCCCTACCTTTAAGAATGCAAAGGTAGTCCTATGAAAAATAAGGCTAGAGGAGTAACTTTGAACCAGTCTGATTTTACGTTTCCTAGTATTTGACTAAAGTCACAGAAGAGCTTGCTGCGCAACAGTTGATTCATGTCAGTAATTTCCACCAGGCTTAGTTTCTCCATTGTTGGTGTTTTGCTTTGTCACTGGTAAGTTACCAATTTTTTTCCTTCTGTGACTCACATGCTCAAGCTGGCTTTTCTCAATATTAGGGCAGGCAAATATACTCTGGGCCAGCATGATATTCCCTTGTTCTTTGGGAGTCTACTTTTAGTCTGCACAAGAAACCATGATTGAGTGGTAGATGTTGCCCCGCTATAGATGATTGGTGTGAGTAAGGCACAGTAAATATCTCATGTGTAAAGCCAGAAGTTTCTCTCTGACCTTATTGTATGACGATAATATCCCATTCTATGCTAACACAGTAATACCTAGGAAATAGTTTTGTTTTCTTTCAACATAGCAGATAGGAGATGTGTCTCAAGACTGCAGATACTGTAGTACATTTTCCCCCAGCGCTTTCTTCCTACAAGTGGATAATTAATTTCCCTGACAGTTTAGTGGCTAGTTCATCTCTAAGGTAACTGGCAAATAGTCTGGGATTATTTGTGTTTCTGGAAAGAAGAACAACAGCATACAAAGTTTTCTTTCTTGCTGTTCTTCATTGTTTGCATAACATGTACTTCCCTGGGTAGACAAGCATGTTTTGTAATTCAAGGTCCCTGGAAAACAACAAGAGAATTATTCATGGAGGAAAGGATTCACCAAATGTGAACTCATGTTGTGAGTTCATAAAACATTTTCTAAAATCTATGACATTTGGAAAACATTGAACATTAAAAAGCTTTGGTTACCAGACCTTTCTGAAACTTTAATGTTTAGCTGACCCCTCCTAAAACCATAGGGTTTTAACATATTTTTGTTGTGGCTTAAAAAGAAGACTTGAGTTTTAATTATTTAAGCAGATCAGATTATCAAAATAACAATTCCTGGTTTTAAAAATAATCTGGTAATATTTGTTGATTTAGCCTCATTAATTCCACCCTATGATTTTCCTTAAGGCTAGACTTTGATATGCAGTGTAATTCCTAAGTTTGTCCACTGAAATTATTTTATACACCTGAAATTGAAATAAAAATCTACTTCAGGGTCAAGTACATGAAGTATTTTTGCTTTAGGAGGGCCTGGGTTTTGATTTTAGCTTTGGGACAGTCTATGTCATTTTTCACCCAACAAGGTGCTATCTTATCTTAACAACAGTAAGCTTACTGAAATGTATGGTTTATTTACAAAGAAAGGCTATAGTTATATATATAGGAATGTAAGCCTTTTTTTATTTATTTTTTTTTTCGATATTGTAGAATTGGGTTGTTAGTACCATCAGTCCTGTATCGACAGTTGTAAGGGAAAGTCAGGCTGGTACAAATCTCTGAATCTGTCTCGTTGCTTACCACGGCTGCTGCTGAGCCACATCTGTTCTCCATCGCCCTCAGATGCTATTTTCTGAATCTTTTCCTCATTCAAAGAAGCTTGCATGCTTTTTCGCCATTGAGAACAAGATGTGTGCAAACCCATAGGAGATCTACATTATATGCATGCCAGTTTCTTAATGAAAGGGAACCTACTGTTATAACCCTTAAACATTCATATTTTCTCTTGTGTATCAAAGCTGTTTTCTGCCTTAGGGGTTAGAGTCACAGCTTCTGTACCATAAAATCAAGCTGCATTATTGAGAGAGAGAGGGAGAGTGTTGGAGAGCATTTTAGTTCTGCCCTGAAAGTGTTTTCTTGTGATAGGGAAACAAAAGTGGTGAAGCAAAAGTTGTGTTCTCATGGTTCTCCCTACTTACTGCTTGTTTAGTTCATATGGTTGTTTTTCTGCTGATGCTTACCATGGAAATATATCTATGCCCCAGGTAACATACCTGCATCCATAATTTCTTCAGATTTCTCAAAGCCCTTATTGAAGGTCATAAACCTGTTTCTTTCAGAAAAACATCTAGTCAATAAAATTCCTTCTACTTGCTTCAGGACAGGATATATTGACAAAAGGATAGTGATTTTATTTCATAATAGTGTTTAAAGACCGTAATATTTTAACTCAGCTTTAAAACATGGCTAACTAATTTGCTCTGATCGGACACATATATAAATGATAGTAGTGAGATGTGGACAGAATGTGATGAAAGTGAGAAAAAGACTTGCTTTTTTGTACCTATGAATATTTCTGTTGTTTTTTAACCATGCTGTCACTCATGTCAAAAGGTACAGCTCCATCTTGACTCCAGACTCAATAACAAAACACAGTCCAAAATCTCCTGCTTGAATCCAAATTTCTAAAACCAACTATTTAATTAGACTGAATTCTTTTTCCTCAAATAAAGTAATCCAATCTAGGAAAAGAATATTACAAATATGACCATTCTCTGTCCTTATATCTTTTCACAAAACACTTTTGGTAAAAGTCTAGCTTTTTTTTCACTCTTTTAACTGGTATTAAGAGGAGTCTAGTTCTCATATCTACTATAGATGTGTAGTAAAAGTCTTGTGTAGAGAAAGCATTTGCAGAGAAAACTAATTTCCTTTATAAGGTTACCATAGATGACTATAAATTGTGTAAAAATTATTTCACAGCTAGAAAAATCGGACTGACAGTGCCTTTAATAATGACTAGACATTTAAAAATAGCAGTTGTAACTGGAATGATGACAGACATTTCAAAAGTGCTAACGGTGACGAAAAGAGAAATAGATGCCTTGCTACAGACATTCATATTCAGGATAAGCCAGATTCTGGTTCCTTGATTTCATTCCAGAAAATGGTTTGTTGGACAAAGGGGGAAATGGCATTATTGTGCTAAACACAGTTTTAATATAGGAATGAATATAGAGCTTTAATAGCTGCAGCTGCTGATCCATGGCTGAAACAGCATACAACCGGCATGCGAGAGAAGTTCAGATGCATGAAATATTAATGATAATTTTAAGATGACTATACCTTTTCAAACAATGCTTGAATTACAGTTACACTTTCAAAACCTTTCTATTTCCCACATAAATGTCTGTTTCTAAATTAAAGTAAATATGCTTTATTTAAAATGCATGAAACCCGAGGATAACAGTCTACAAATTTACGCCAGATGCATACTAACTGCTAAAATAAACGTTTCATAATACGGTTTTACATAATACACTTATCTGTTTCATTTGGCTGCCCCCATAAACTCACTACACTCCAAGCATAAACAGGTTGTTAAGTACATTTAAGGATTTTAGAATGAACACCAGAACTGCTGTTATCATTAAAAGGAAGTGCTGATATTGGAGTCAGGCCACATGGAAGTGTTTACCCGGTACTGAACTAGAATTACAATTTCTTCCGTCTCTTAGGCACCGAAGTATGGATGGCTCTGATACGTCAGATTGAAACTCACCATTTAAAGATCGAGCGCTAGATGCAGGTACAACAAACTAAACATGCAACAGCCCGTTTCTACACGATGAGAAAATGCTACTATGTTAAACTGCCGTAACATGAATTCTCTGGTTTTCTGGTTAACTTTGCTCATAGCTGGATGCGGAGTGCTAACTGTAGTGCAGGGTCACATACATACTCCTGACCTGTCAGTAACAGTCTGTTTCCCACACTCAAAGCATCATGTATTTTCTTTGAATGTTCCAGATCACAGCACCAAGATAATCTCTGAACCCTTCAACAGCACAAAGGGAATAGAAGGAGGGATGAGACAGCGCGAAGCACAAGGAATAGGAAATAGCGTGAGCTGACTGCTAGTGTTGATCAGATTTTTCTTTCAAAAAGGAAACTTCTGCTTCATTTCACAAATTATTTCTAAAGCTGTCATGTTAATTGATTCCTGAATATTCTGCTTAATGAAGCCTAGTCAAATATTTTCTACAAATGGTAAGTCTGAGTGAAGAAACACACAAGAGAATGACATAATGCATTTTAAAAAGATCATTTACTAGACTGAATAATATCACACAAACAAATGTCAATGTACGGACTTCTGGGCAAATTATTTCCATTACCCTTGATTCCTGTAGTTTTCAGAGAATGCAGAGTAAGAAGTAGGCAAAGTATTAATACAGATCCAATAACTGCTGTTAGTTTCCATATTCCACTCTGTGTTGTAGGTGAGCCTCGCCATTACAGTCTGATACAACTGAACCTCTAACATAGTTTGCGTAGTCACTAGCTTGCTCTGTCTCTGTTTTAATAGGAGAACAAACCAGATTTGTAATTGGTGGTGCTTCATCCTGTTTATTCCACTTTGTAAACAGATTTCTTAGTAAATAACATTTTTTTCGGATCAGGCGATTCATATTTGTAAAGACCTGGTTAATGTACATATAATCTATACGTATAATTATATATATTACGTATAATTGAAAATAGAATATAATCTGCAAGAAAGACAAAACTGCAGATCATCAAGAAAAGAAAAAGCACATCAGTAACACCAACTCTGCCAGACAAGGAGTAGTCTGTGCTGTCTCAAGGCTTGGGACTCTCCTACATAGTATTCTTCATGATGAGAAAAAATCCTGACCATCTTTCATAACTTCTTCATCACCTTCTTCATCACTGTATAAAATGTATTTCCTACTGCTACCGTGCTAGGTGCACCAGAGCTAATTCTTTGATGGATGATTTCTATTTTTCTACTTCTTCAAGGTTCTAATCCTTTTTCTTTTTAACAATAGACCGGAAAAAAACATGAAACACATGAGAGAAATAATAGAATTGGCAGTGATGCAGATACAACACTGCAGCTCTTCTACAGACAAAAAAAAAAAAGAAAGAAAGAAAGAAAGAAAAGCACAGAAATTAATACAAAGAAACCTCACAAAGAATGAACTTTTAATGTTGATGAAGGATTCAGCAGAAGCAAGTAGTGGCTGTTAATCTTAAGAAAGAGTTGCAAGACACAGGGACATGTTCTCCTTTGCCAATCTATGGTGTAAGGCAGAGTTAAATGTATGAAGAGAAGGGAAGGGAAAAATGGAAAGAAAAGCCAGAAGAGAAGAGAAAAAGGAGGAAAATGGAAAAAGGAAAATGGTAAAGGGGGAAAGGGGAAGGGGAAATGGAGATAAAAAAATATTGGATTTTAATTTCTGAAGTGGCATGTCATCTGTGAAAAATGATGCTACCCCTTTGTACTGCTTTTCTAGACCACCCCACCCCACGATTTTACTCAGCTATCAGTGTTGATTTAGCAGACTGTAAAATGACTGCTATCTGAGCTATCTTGTGTGATAAAAATGTAATATATTTCATTAGTGTTTGTGAATCATTTGTTTAGATTTTGGACATGAAGTTTTTAGAAAAGCATTATTTCTATAGGTGTAATTGATAGCCTACTTTGGTGAAGTTATTTTCCCCAGGAAAGTATGAAAGCCTTTCCTTTGGAGACCTATTAGAGAAATTAGCATAGCTCAATGCTTTACTTTTTTGTTGATATTACGAGCTTTTATTTTATGACACACACAAATATACAACTTTAAAAGGTATATTTAACTTAATTTAATTCACACATTAAAATCTTTTTGCGGTTGCTTGCAATACTTTTGGTTTCCTGACTTTCAGGCACTTCTCCGCTACCCTAAAATACATCTCTCACAAGGAAACAAAACGAAAATGAAATCGTCACCAAATAAGAAAATTGGATTTATCTTCCTGCTTGCTTTGACACACCATATATGACAGCAAAACACAACAGAACTGCAATTTAAAGGTTAACTTCCTTAAGAGGGCCTCTGGACTTATCATAATATCCAGAGTTCTATTTCAATTACTAAAAAAATAGGCATTAAAGTGGATGAATGCACACAGTACTTTTGTTCTGTGTTAAAATCTGAGTGAAAGATTTCTATTATCCTTTCCATGAAAGTACACTCCTGTCTGCCTGATAAAATGTTTCTGTTTTGTATGCTACATACTTGTTAAACACTTCCTCTAAAAATTGCAGAGTAAATAAAGAGATTTGTCTGGACACATGGCAAAGAATTAGAGGAATTTACCTGCAAATCTTCACTGGCCTATAAATCTTCGAAAGTGATAAATTTTGACATTTTAAGAGAACTACTAAAAAAGGAAGGAAAAGACTGAAAGGAAGAGCAAAGGTAGAAGTACTGGCACTAATATATAAAAAAAGAAAAGAATGTGTAATCTTTGCATGCCTTGGATATTTGAGAAGTTTCTGAAAGCAGTACAAAAATTGTTATGCTTGTATCAGTCTTCTGTCCTGTGCCTTAATGTAACCTAATGCAGTGGAAATTTCTGTAGAATCAAGGCACACTTCCTGTACTTCCTGGTAAAAGTTGGGATGAGAAATGCATCCTCTTAAATGTTCTTAGAACTGAAAAACTTTAAAACTCCTGTTTAGACAATCTTTAGATTGTTTGACTTTTTAAGCTGAAGAGTCTATTCTCCCACTCGCAGCAATAATCCTTCTTAGTTTGTAAAGGCTGAAATCGCAATAGGTAGCTGGTAAAGATTTCAGAACATTACGCCATTATCTGAAGTAAATGGGGTAAAAAATGTTAATGGTTGGTAAATTGTAAATGATGGTAAATATTTTTAATTTTCATGGTATAAATCATTTTACACAGGTTGAACTTTAGATTGCAGAAATTCTGGATGATGTCCACCTCTATCTTTGTGTGTTGTTTAAGACTACATGGGCGGTCAGAGGGAAACAAATAAATAGTTATTACCATCTTCTATGGTTCTTGAACTGTTATTAAATGCAAAATGGCTGCTGATTTTTTTTAAGGGAATTTGTTAAGAGCAGAAAAAGTATCAAAATAATGTCAGTGATGTTCAGTGACTGCTAATAACGTCCTAGGGAAAAGGATGTATAAATTCCTTTTGGACAAGTATACATTATTCTCTGACCTTTTGGTTCTTTACTAATATCACCAATGACAATCTAAAATTCTCTCAATGTCAGATGCTATGTTGTTCTGGGATGTGGACACCAGTCACAGGGTGCTCAGCTGAGACTGACAACTTATTTAGCATCGGTCACTGAACAACTATCAAATGCTCAAAAATTCCAGCGGATGGCAGGAGATTCAGAGCGGTGAGTTATGGGTGAAAGTCTTCACAAGCCATTGCCATTCAACTAGGACACCCAGTCTCCTCCTCTGCTCTTTTTCATTATATTTGACATTTTTTAGATTTAATTGTAGTTCCAGACTAGTAGCTTGTAGCTATGGGCTGAGGCGATGAGACATTTCTGAGCTGTAGAACATATTAAAAGGGAAAAATATGAAAGGTATGTGAAAAATGCAGCCACACAGAGATTAAGAGTTAGTCGCTAAGCACAGGCACTTTCAGGAAAGAGCTCCATCTCTCACATTGCTCCTGATAGCCAGACCAACTTAGTGACGAGGAAGCTGCTTCTTCAAAAACTCTGATTCCTCTGTGAAGCACCATATGACCTTGACGCCATGGAAGGGACAGAATTGTTGCGGTGTTTTAGTCAAACCTCTCATTATTTACAGATTGGGCCTTATTTCCTTAGCTGAACTCTCTCTTTCGCGTTCTGCACACATACAAACTCTCACCCATAAAGTCAACTGGTAGGATACAAAGAAAAATATAAAAAGATGTAAAATGTCTGGCAACGTGTCAGTATATTTCTCTAAGAGACTAAAAATTCATAGAGGAAGAAAAAGATATAAATTGGTTTTATTTTTATATCATGTTCTAAAACAATATGTATACACTTCCATAAATTGTGATGTGAGCCTAGACTGCAGAATAACTTGTTGATTTTAAGAAATGCAGGATAACAGGATGAGTGACAAGCTCAGTCCTTACTTACTTACTCTTAGCCACAAAACCTAGATGAATACCCCAGCCTGCCACTTCAGTACTCTGTGGCAAAACGGAAGACAAGCAGTCCAAAATGCTTAGAAAATGCGGTTAGACAGTTTTCTTATTAAGACAAATATCATTTTACTATTAGGCAATATTTATGTGCATGTGGCTTTACAGATTGATAAATTCTTTCTGAATGTGTAGAGATGTAGTCATATCTGCAGCCATGTACATTTAGTCATATACATGTACCAACTAAAAACATGGGTTGTAGAAATATATAAATAGGTAGTTAGCAAGTATTGTATTTGTGTGGGTATATATATTCCAAGCGTACCAATCATTGCACATATTCCATCCTAAATAACTGCACATATGGATTTTTTTCTAAGAAAGTATAGGAAAATATAGGATACATGGGTTTCTGTGTGCATATATAACTTTTAGAAAGACTGCAAGAACAGAATATTTGAAGATGATTTTACATTACTCAAGTATGCTTGAATAATTCAAATTTATCCCACATATGCAGAATAGGCTCTCAAATACAGCTATTCAGCTATCGTGATTAAGATGCTGAATTTTAGCTAACTACATTGTATTCACTTGGGATGAATGAAAACCATATTTGATCAATTACTGTCTGCCTGTTATGGAAAAGGAATGGATTAGAAATATGTTCTCTGTGTTACTGTATGTACCTGCTTTCTGCCCTAAATAATAAGAACCTAATAAAAGGCAACAATTAACACTACCTTCAGTTCAGTTCCCTTGAAAAATGTCCTAGGCTGCCTTGGCTGGTGACTACATGATGGTTAAAGGTGCTACACAGAGAGAAAACGTCTACTTTTGTACAAAGGTTTACATACATTTGAACATTTACACTTTTCTGTGCTGTGGGGTTTTGCAGTGCGTTTTTGCAAAGAGAAAAATAATATTTTGAAAACTTGTCTTTTGGTTAAATTTTTCACCCAGCAACAACAGTTTAGTGTGTCAGGTTTCTGTGGTGGAGAATATGCATGTAACCATATAAGCAAGGCGAGTCCTTAACTGAAGCTTACCTAAGCTCTGTTTTAACTTTGTTTTTTCCATAGGGACTGTTCCAGGACTTTCCTTAACCAGAAACAGAATAAATTGCCCTCTTTTGGCTGCCTTTCTACAGGTCCCATGTCCGATTTCAGTAATGTGGTTGTAAGCGTTTGACATCCCAACCCTTTCCTCACCTTTTGATGTGGGACAGAGGGAGATAATGCACCCGACCTGGATATGGTCTCTCTGTGCTCGTGGCCTTGAACTGGCAGAGGGCCTTGCAAACCATGGAGCTGCCACTGCTCGGTACTAACCTGCCCTAGCCCTGCAGTGGCTGATGGCTCAGAGGCACTTAAATTCTTCACTTTGGACAAAACGTTAAGAGTAGAAATGAAAAAATACGTGTGTGGTGTTTGTTTTGAAGATGTGATATATTGTAAATTTTTCTCCAGCTGACATTTCACCATAGCTCAGATGGAGAACGCGAATGTTAAAATATGTATATTTTCCATGGATCATCAGGCCTATTGAAAAACAAAATCAATAAACTTGCCTGCAACAGAAACACTTCTTGCTAGATTTTTTCCCTGTATTTCTCTGGCACTGCTATGAAAGGCAGAGTGTGTACCCAGTACCATGACCTTGCACGCAGCCAATGCAATCTCAGACTTCCTCTCAGAAAAAAGTCTTTCAAATTGTGACTTCAGATTACAAGAAAGATTCCTCACCATGAGCATCACGTACTATGGATATTAAAGAAGAAAATATTATTTTAATTAATACTGCAATTAAAATGTCTCTGGTTTATAATTCCAACAGTTTCTAAGGTTCTGTTCTCCTGCCTGTTTCACCTAAATTTTATATTTAAGCCAGAAGGAAAAAAGCACAGAAGAAAAATAGGAACGAATGCTGTCTAAAGAAAAACACTAAGAAAACAAGAGTCAAAAAATCCCATCAAAGAACTGCTGCCAAAGTTGGTTAGTAAATTATCTGCAAAGCTGATTTATAGATTGAGAAAGTTACTGAGTTATTCCAGTGCTTGCAGCTTTTGCTTTCTATTTCCACCTGCACCAAAATCAATCAACATCAAATGTGTTCCAGAATAGTCAAAGTAGTACTGAGTGAAAGTCACAATTTTTTTTTTTTTTAGATTTTATGATTTCATTTGGGATTCATATAATCTCTAACCTTTGAATTTCACTGGTCACTTATTAGTCATGTGTATGCAAAGACAAACTGAGGGAATGATTTAGGAGCTATTGTTTTAATTTGTCAAGGGAAAGAGAAATCTTTTCTGCTAATATGTGAGCAGGCTATTTGTCATGTAATATTTTCCTTACAGAAATTTAAAATTTACTTGAGTCTGTCAATGTACCTCATTATATATTGATAGATGAACAAGTTTTGTGTTTAGAAAGTAGAAAAGGTGATAAAAGACGTATTTTTCTGTTTGAAACTACGATAATGCATACATTTAAAAATTTATTTTATATGACAGTCATCTTAAATTTACAAATGCATATTTCTTTGCTCTAAACTGCATCTTCTTCTGAGGCTTGAGTTGATTTAAATTAACTTCATCATTATTTAAAAGGAAATTATTTTCTGGTGTTCAGTTAGACTATGCCTATGCCAACCAAAATGGGTTATATTCTGGTGAATAAACCGTACCAGTAACTCTCCTCCTTCAACTCGTCTCTAACTGGTTGGCTTCATATAAAGTTTAGATGGAAAAATCGTAGTTCCATTCTTTCAGTTTGGTAGGATACTTTGCTAATACTGACAAACAGACAAAATGTCAGGCACGCATGAGAACACATCGCCCTTACGGTCCAGCTGAAAGCAAATACCTTTCAATGGGACACAGGTAAGTGCATGACAGACATACTGAAAAAGCAAATGAAAATAAAACCCTTTAAAAATACAGAAGAGCATCTGCTTTTGATCAACAGGCATTATCGAGCTTTTAGGATGAAAAGAAGGTGGTGCCAACTTGTAGGGTGTAACCACTCCACAAAGGAAGGACAATGAAAGGGGGCATTTAGAATCATAGATTCATAGAATGGTAAGGGTTGGAAGACTGTCTGGTTCCAAACCCCTGCCGTGAGCAGGAACATTTTCCACTAGACCAGGTTGCTCAGAGCTCTATCCAACTTGGCCTTGAACCCTTCCAGGGAGGAGGCATCCACAGCTTCTCTGGGCAACCTTTTCCAGTGCCTCACCACACTCATGGGGAAGAATTTCTTCCTAATATCTGATCTAAATCTGCCCTATTTTAGTTTACAGCCATTCCCCCTTGTCCTATCACTACACACCCTTGTGAAAAGTCCCTCTCCATCCTTCCTGTAGACCCCCTCCAGGTGCTGGTAGGCTGCTAGAAGGTCACCCCAGAGCCTTCTCTTCTCCAGGCAGAACAGCCCCAACTCTCTTAGCCTGTCCTCATAGGAGAGGTACTCCAGCCCTCTGATCATCTTCATGGCCCTTCTCTGGACCCGCTCCAGCACATCCAGGTCTTTCTTATGTTGGGGGCTCCAGAGCTGGACGCAGTACTCCAGGTGGGGTCTCATGAAAGCAGACTAAAGGGGCAGAATCACCTTCCTCGATCTGCTGGCCATGTTTCTCTTGATGCAGCCCAGGATATGGTTGGCTTTCTGGGCTGCAAGCGCACGTTGCTGGGTCATGTTGAGCTTCTCATCCACCAATTATTTCCTCTGATGGGAAATGCACAGCAATTCCCTCTCAGCAGCTTAAACTGGAAACCGTAATATAGCACACTGGAAGCAATGAGTGTTTCAGTCCAGTCTGACTGTGGACTCTGCTGTTTTCACCCACATCATGCTGTGGACTCATGGCATCTTCAGACAGGTAAGTGCATGCTGACGCTGGAAACTTTCTAGCCAAAGAAGCAAGGCAGAGTTTGCCTCCGTACAGCTGGGTTAGCTCATGGTCCACCTGGCACAAAAGTCTACACATCCAGTTCGTTTATTTCTAAGGAACTAAATAATTTAGCAAAAACACAGTAAGTGTTTCTATAAAGGTAATTGACACGCTGCGTAAAATTCAGCCCGCTTTGACACCAGTGGCAAACCTCCCACTGACACCAGCACAGCAAAAGTTCAGCAAATTTTACAGAGTTAAGGTGCAGCAGTAGGAAGCAGAAGTGTTTTACATTTTCCTCTGGGTATTTAATGGGTTGGAAACTTTAGGAGTTGCACAACTCCCGTTAGTGTCAACAGGAGAAATGAGGCTAAAATTGAATCAGTTCTTTCTGAGAAAGTTAAATGACAATGAACTTAAACACATATACAGCAAAAAGGTTTATTTCCATGAAAAACATTCTTGTGTGACTTTGTTCCCCTGAGGTCTACCCTAGAATTTGGATGAAATTTTCTAGTTACCTTGGGAAAAGGTATTCTGTGAAAATGGAGCTTGTCACACCGGGGCCAATTTTTACTAGAAATCAGCACTTCACATTGCTGGTCATAAATAATTCAGCATATTATTTTGCAAAATTCAGAAAAAAGTTGTATTTAATACTTTGGTTCTTTGAAAAGAATTATAGATACATAGTTCTTATAGACACAACAGTATAGACTGAGTGGATGAGTGGAATATTAGAAAGAATATTTTAGATAGTAGGTGTCTGAAGTAACATTTAATCTTTAGGTCAAGGACTCTAGCAGATTCTAGGAACTGAAATTAGAAAACCATTCGGCTCCTCAGCAACATAATGAAGAGGGTCTTCTCATGGCTAGTCAAAATGATTATTTATTCAAAAATTTCAGTCCAAAACTGATTTCTAGAGAAAAACAGTGAAACACTAAGGGCATGAAAGGGAATCTAAAATATGTGTACTAACTTGTCAGGTTGTAATGGTTGTTCGGTGGTTGCCACTCATTCCAAGAAAGAATCAGTCAATAGCTGAGATTTTTGTTGTTCTACAGATGTTGTTCACTAGTTTACAATTCCGTGAACCATCAGGTAGACGAATCCTAAAGCAAGTGGCAAAAATATATTTCAAAGATGTATTTATACTGACCGCAAAATCTGTTCAGATTGCCCAAATATCTTATTTTTTAATAGTTTCATTCAAGTGGCGCATGAAAATACGAATGGTGTGTAACAGAGTCTTACTAAACAACAAGTTTACCTTTAACCCCTTAATCTCAGTGGTATCTGAGCGTGAAATCCCAAAGATAACATTTCAGTATCAACACTGATTATTAAAATGTTGATCTTTTTAACAGGCAGAATGAAGGGGAGTGCAAAAACTTAGAGACAAGTGGGAAATGAAAGCAGCAGCAGTAAAAACATGCAGAATGCAGAATATAGCCAGATGAAATGGGGAAGAAAAAAAAAAAAGCCCAAATCAAACCAAAATAAGTCTGCTCAGCTTTGGCAGATGCATACAGGTTCAACAGCATTTCATTCTAGTGTGAAGCAGAAGACTGCTGCCTATGTTCTTTTAAACAAGCTGATTACTTCACTTCTAGAATAGATTCTTAAATATGAAAGAGCAATTAGGAACATTGTATTGTTCCATGCTATTTATGTCACATGTTACAGAAAAAATGTCATTCCATGAAACCGATCTTCAATATTTTCTTTTTGTTTCACAAGCTAAAACCAGGACTGTATAGAAGGTTATCATATTTTGTTGAAATATTGCTAAAACAACAATTATTAAAATGCTATACATAATACTATAATAAATCTAATAGTATAATAGTATAATAAAATAAAATTGTTATTTTTTAAAATTTCTGGTCAGGACAGGCAGTAATCTCTTTTTCTTTTTTCAGAATTTTTTATTGTATTCACACTGAAATGGAATGCTTGAATTTCCATGATGCTCTTAAAGTGCTGAGATGCACTGAGAAATATTATATAGAGCACCATTCGTTGTATGATGTTAAATTGGTTGAGAGGCAGTCCCTTGGATCAAGGGCAGCAGGGAGCTGAAGAGGCATTTTGTAAGCCAGAGTTTGTTGAGCCAGAGCTCAGCATATTCCTGTCTTTGGCCCTATAACAGAACCGTAGACACTGAGAAGATTAACTGAAGACTCTGTAATTTCCAGCTGTGCCCAGGTATTGAATTTACATTTACAAAGGAGTCTGAGTGTCCTAAGTATCACTGGTAATTTTTGCTGCTGATTATAGTCCAAATGGTATGCATGAGCTATAAGATTGACTTGGCAATTATGTATACTAACTTTTTTCTTCATGTCTAGTTAGACTTTTCCCTCTTGCAGCTTGTGACTGTTGCTTCTTATTCTCACATTCTGCATCTGCGAGAAGAGTCTGTCCCTGTCAGAGTGGCTGTACCACACAGAGAGTCAAGCCCTGGATGAAGTGCCCAGAGAGGTTGTGTCACACCTCTCCTTGGAGATATTCAGTACCAAATGTGCCAAGACTCTGAGCAATGTGGTCAAACTTTGAACTTAGTCCAACGTGTTAGACTAGATGACTTTCAGAGGTCTCTTCCAGCCTATTATCTTCTGTAATTCTAGTTTCTAAAGGTTTTAAATAAGAAAAACCTACTATTACCTTTGATTTTTAACTAAATTTAACTAATTTAACTAAAGGGCAAGAAGGAAATGCAAAGACAGTGGAAGCAGGGACAGGTAACCTGGTTATGTAAGGATGGGGTCAGGAAGACCAAGACGCAGCTAGAGCTGAACTTGGCAAGGGCTGCAAAGAATAATAAGCAAGACTTCTACAGGTATGTCAGCCAGAAAAAGAAGGTCAAAGAAAGCCCATATCCTGATGAGCAAGACTGGCAAACTGGTAGCAAGAGACAAGGAGAAGACTGAGGCATTCAACAGCTTCTTTGCCTCAGTCTTCACTGGCAACCTCTCTTCCCACAACTCTTGAGTGGTTGGACTAGAAGAAGGGGACTGGTGGAGCAAAATCCCTCCCGCTCTAAGAGAAGATCAGGTTCTTGACCACCTCAGGAAGCCGAACATACATAAGTCTATAGCACCTGAAGAGATGCATCCCAGAGTCCTGAGGGAATTGGCTGGTGTAGTTGCCAAGGCACTCTCCATGATATTTGAAAAGTCATGGCAGTCAGGTGAAGTTCCTGGTGACAGGAAAAGTCCTGAGTGTCCAGACGGACACCAAGTCCACCATGTCCAGGTGGAGGTCGGTGACAAATGAGTTCCTCAGGGGTCTGTATTTGGACCAGTACTATTTAATATCTTCATCAATGATCTAGACAGTGTGATCAAGTGAACCCTCAGCAAGTTTACAGATGACACCAAGCTGACTGGTGCAGTCGACATGCTTGAGGGATGGAATGCCATCCAGAAGGACCTGGACAATCTTGAGAATTGAGCTTGTGTGAACCTCATGAGGTGCAACAAGGCCAAGTGCAGGGTCCTGCACCAGAATCGGGGCACCACCCAGTATCAATAAAGGCTGAGGGATGAAGGGATTGAGAGCAACTCTGAGGAGAAAGACTTGGGGGTACAGGTGGATGAAAAGCTGGACATGAGCCTACAACACATGCGCTCACAGTCCAGAAAGTAAACTGTATCCTGGGCTGCGTCAGAAAAAGAGTGGCCAGTAGGTCAAGGGAGCGGATTCTGCCTCTTTTCTCTGCTCTGGTGAGACCCAACCGGGAGTCCTGCATCCAGCTCTGGAGCCTTCAGCACAGCAAAGGTGTGGACTTGTTGGAGTGGGTCCAGAGGAGACCATGAAAATGCTCAAAGGACTGGAACACCTCTTCTGTGAGGACAGGCTGAGAGAGCTGGGACTGTTCAGCCTGGAGAAGAAAAGGCTGTGTGGAGACATTATTGCAGCCTTTCAGTACCTGAAGGGGGTCTACAGGAAAGGTGGAGATGGCAGGTAGTAATAAGACAAGGTGTAATGGCTTTAAACTAGAACAGCGTAAATTTAGACTGGGTAGAAGGAAGATATTTTTTACAATGAGGGTGGTGAAACACTGGCATAGGTTGCCCAGGGAGGTGGTAGATGCCACCTCCCTGGAAGTGTTTAAGGTCAGGTTGGATGGGGCTCTGAGCAACCTGATCTAGTGGTAGATGTCCCTGTCCATGGCAGGGGTGTTGGACTAGATGACCTTTAAAGGTTTTTTCCAACCCAAACCATTCCACGATTTGATGACTATGATTCTCTTCTGTCAGACCATTTTTTTCTTTATCCCTCAGAATTTTTGGAATTTATATATCCCCCAACTGCCTCTGGAGTCTTCATGAAAATGTCTTTTGAATAAGACACTACATTTTGCTCTAACTTCTTTTTAGTTCAGAATGAAAAGTACATTCTCCAAGACTATGTCATTAGTCTATACACTGTAAAAGGCTGGCTCAGTGCATGAATTACGATTGAACTGTGGCATTCTGCACTCCATTACCTGTCCATTTCTGTCATAATGTAAGATTTTGCATTACAGATACACGTACTGTAACTCAGTACAATTTGCTTCATTTTGCCACACAAAATTTGGATTAAAAATCATAAATAATAAAAAGGAAATAAGAAAATATTCTTCTAATTGATCATAAGATCAGTAAATTATTCCCATTTTAACAAAAAGTCTCATTCTGTAAGTGTGCTGATGATGTAAAGGTTAGAAACCTGGGAAGTCTCCATTATACATTTGCTTTTCACTCAAAGATAAGCAGAAGATTCATTGTTAAACAATAGTGTTAAAATGAAATATCCTGCCTGGAGTTAAGAAGACATGACATGTTTGTTTGAAAGGAAAGAAGAGTGTCATTTGGTGAAACTGCAGGAAGCTTTGAAGTAGCAAGAGAGTTTCTTTTATTTTCAGTGTCTCTAACTGACTTCATACACATCTAAAGAAGTCATTGAGATTACTTAAATTCAAGGTACAATTACAAATTCCAGTAATTCACATTTTCATTTAGGGCTCAAAGAAACAAGAACTTGATGATGGTAAGTATATATAACCCACTGGTTGCTGGAGGTTATGTTTTGCTGTTTGAACTCCATTTGTTACAGAAAATCAAAACTCTGCTTCTCTGATCACATTAAAACTCACAAAGCGTGTATAACTTGACTGTGCTAACAAAGTTTCAGTTATAGTTTTACATAATCTACAACAGAAATTAAGAATAAAAAACCTTAAAAGTTTAACATAAGATCAAATCATTTCCGCATAATTCTACTGCTTAAAGACAGAACACTTCTTTTTATGTGAATAATTTTTCTAATTATGATATTAAAATTATTCAAATTTTCATTAAAAATGTGCATTTCTAAGGTAGAAATCAACTATAATCCTCAAATCTCATTAACAGCAATGATATATATTTTCATAGCTGTCTCTTTAAGCTGTATTTCCTATTAAATTTTTTCCAGCTTTGTGACTGGCTATTGGAGATGCAAAATGAACCACCAGTGAATCTCAGTGATATGTGAACCGCAAAATGTTTGACTTTGTTCCTACTTTTATGTTCTAAACAGAACTTCACCTTGGAAATAAACTATAATATAGAACTGAAAGAGTAACATAAAACAACAGCAAAGAATATAAATTTTCAAAAAAAATGAAAGAAGATGGTTTGGAGGTGGGGGAGTGGGCAGCAAGTTGCAGAGGGGTCTATATTTACATTTTACTTGCAGTAACACTGCTACGCGGTGTAATGTGCTCACTTTACAGTGACTAATTGAAGTCCTGACTAAGAAACACTTATGTATGCATAAAAGTTCTTTATATGCCTTCTGCCATTTTGTTTGTTTGATTTTTTGTTTGCCTTCAGCATCCCTACTCGGTCTAAGTAATCGTGGATTTCTCTAACACGCTTCTATTTGAAGCCGTCAAAGTGGATCTCTGAGGTTCTTAAATATTTATATATATATATATATATATATAACTATTAATATAAATATTAAATCTTCATAGGAAGATTGTCTATTCACACATACAATTACTATATCCACAAATGGGTAACTTTTTTATGTCTTGCAACCTGGTGTCCTAAGAGAGGGACAGAACCTTCATGGGCAGAGCTGGACCCCTGCGAATTCACAAAAGCCAGCCCGCTGCCAAGTCAGTCACTTAAACAATGGAGGCTTAGAATCATAGAATCATAGAATCATAGAAAGTTTTCGGTCGGAAGGGACCCCTAGAGGTCATCTAGTCCAACCCCCCCGCAGCGAGCAGGGACACCGCTAACTACATCAGGTTGCTCAGAGCCCTGTCCAACATGGTCTTGAATGTTTCCAGGGATGGGGCCTCCACTACCTCTCTAGGCAACCCGTTCCAGTGTTTCACCACCCTCATTGTAAAGAATTTCTTCCTTACATCCAGCCTAAACCTACCCTGTTTTAGTTTAAAACCATTATCCCTCGTCCTGTCACTGCTGTTTTCTGTTCATGCCAGAGTATAACTCCAGTCTCTCCCTCTGACTGTTCTGAGTCATTCATGTTCCAAATGTTCTTTCAACAGCACAAAAACATCTGTGTGCAGAAACCAGAGACACGCAGACTCTGTGGACACTGTTCTTATTATAATGTAAAGAACAGGCATAGGACAGATTAAAGTTCCCTCTCTTCTGTTTGCAGGTTTTTGAAGTGAAAGCTAAGCAGATACTCAGAGAATAAATAGATGAACACGTGTGCAACAAAGTCATATAATTCAGATAGCATCCAATGGAAACTTTATCTTAATTCAATACAGTTTCTCTTCCAAACTAGTCAAAGTGTACGTAGGTAGTTGCAGTGACCAAAAAATACCACTGCAGAAATGCTGCAAATATAATTTTGTACAAATTTAGCTCTTCCTGTGTTTATATTTCAATTTATTAATCAAATATAGGGACTATAGCTGTTTTCCATTCTCGAATGCTTGGAGTTTTGGATATGTTACTTGTAATTTCAAGGTATACTTAATTTGTTTTTTGCTTTTGATATTATAGATCCACAGAGTATGAAAAAGTGATCCTTATTTGTTAGTGGATCAAGCCAGCATTTTGCCTTGCCTATAGGAGCTGTTTATATTGTGTGACCAATATCGTAGCTCTTTCACATCATGAGTCATGAAGTACCAGTGGCATCCCTAGCATGCGTCAGGCCCTTTTCTGCCTAAAATTATATGGTTAATAAAAGAAATGTTGAAGTTGACTTTCTACAAAGAGTCAAAATCACTGTAGGAAATCTCTATGTAGACTGTTTTGGCAAAACTGTGTAAAGAAGATACATAGGCAATTAAAGTTACATGAACTTGGAAAGCAAGACAGATTAAATAATCTCACAAAGACAGAGCAAGGTTTATGTACACGTTATTTTGACTAGACAGCAGAGCCTAGTACTCTTAAATCCAGAGATAACATTTGGCTTTGCTAAATAGTAGCAAGCATATGTGACTAGCGCAATATTCAACCTTGTTTGCAGCTTTGAACAATAGTTGCTTAAAACTATAAATTTAAAGGAACTTGCTTCTTCATTTTTCCTCGACAACAAGAAGTTCTACCTTCCCTTGTCTTGCAGGGACAGTTAATTTCTTGGATCTTCTCACTTGCCTCAAGGCAGCTAAAGAGGTTTTGGAATAGGAGTTGAGAGGCAAGACAAGGAAATTACATTTGTTCTGATTTCTTATTTCCACTTTGATAACTCTATCCTTTTCCCACTCAAGGCCAGAACTGTGAAAAAGTGATCATTCTCCTTCACTACTTATTTAAGAATATTCTTTAACCCTCTGACTAGCAGGCCAAAAGAAACTTGAATCAGAACTCTGGTCACTCAGTGTCTATTTTGATCCTTTCCTTTCTGTGTGCAGGCAAGAGGTGGGTAAATCTGATAACAACCTTTTTCTCTGCAGAAGCTAGACAAATCCTTGCTAGTTCTTACTGCATTATTTAACTAATCAAAATAAATACATAAAACTTAAACAACTATTTTTATATGAAAAATGTGGAATTATTTACAAGTTCATTTCACATAATCCTCATGAGAAAAATTTTCCCTCGGAGACTATTGACATGTGTATTGTTTTGTACATGAAACTCTCTGATCTTTGCTATTTTTGATTAAACTGGCTTAGCTTCAAAATTGCCTTGGTCTGATTTGTTAAGTTGCTAGAGTGCAAAGATCTAAACCATTATTTTCTTTTTAGCACCTGAGTCCTCAAAATTCTCAGCGTTCTAAAATTGACACAGAGCAGCTGTATCCATTATCAGATTAACTGATGGATGCAAACTGAATTTTAAACAACTTCCATTATTTGGTGAGTAACAGGATGATCTTTCCAGTTAGTTCTATTCTGAAGATGGAATTGGAACAATAATAATATAAGAGAGTGGCCTTGCAGTGCATGAACTGAATTGTTTTTGACAAAATTGAACTAGAAGATGTGTTCGTAGTGTGTAGCTGATGCAGTCCAGTTGCAAATAGACATTCAGCCCATGGGTCACAGCTCAGATTCATCTGAAGTTGGCAGGGGGGGGTGAGGTGTGCAAAGGATGAAATAGGTACTCTTCAAGTTGGAACCTTACCCCCTACTGAACTGTTCACTAAAACAGATGTAGACAAAAAACCCAATATCATAGACCTTTTCATTTTCTTTTACTGCCAAGTAGCAAGTAAACTAGTCCCACTGTCAGTCACTTAATATCAGAGCCTGAGAGCCCACAGTTAAACTAATTGTGGCATAGTGATGGTCAGAAGCCGCAAGCTGAAATGAATATTCACCCACCCTTGAACGGAGTGTGGCTTTACTTCTCCATCAGAAATAGAGTGCCATTACCAGTGACCATGGAATCACGTAACAAAGTTTTTAAATGGCTGGACCAAACCAGTAACTAAATTTTGCATAAGTACTATGGATTTCCACAGATAATTTGCTTCCTTTTACAGAAAGTGTAGTTCAATTAATGAGTTGAAAATGGTACAACCTTCTTCTCTTACTGTTGTTAGCAGTTTCCAGTTTTAGACTTGACAGCTTAGGAACTAAGGCTGAAGAAAAAAGAATGAGATAGTTAACTTTTGGGAGTGTATTCTGCCTCCAGGTTAGAGAGAACAACCACTATTTTGAGAAGGAACTACCACTAAATATTTTGACCAGGCGTAAAAGATACTTTTGCAGCAATTTTAACATTCTGTTCATACAACAAAACATCATATTTTTGCTTTTTTATGCATAGTCTTCTCACCAGCCTCTGCATGTACTCAAATTTAGAAACAATGGCAGAAAATTCTATCATTTGTTCTACTTTTCTGCTTGAAAATGGTCATTATCTGGTTCACCAGAGTAAGACACAGTGATTCAGTTCATGATTATCTGTAATAAAACCTACCTAAAGCAGAAGTTTCTTTAAAAGCTACCATTTGGACACATAAGCAAAGCTCTTAGAATGTTTCATAACTTATAATGATTTTTTTCCTGGGTTTTGGCTTGTCTTGCACCTGCAGGTTTTCATCTGAAAATGACCATCCTCTACTCTTTCACGATTCAAGGGGGAGCTCTGGATTGCAATTTTCACTGAGAATTTCAAAAGTATTATGTTTTCAGTAACATTTTCTGTTCTTATTATGAGCATTATCATGAGGACTGATTAATTTTTTGTCATTCTCTGTCCTTGTTACAATTCTTGCTCTGTGAAGACATTAAACTTTTCATGTACAATACATTATACACTTGCTGTACTTCATTAACCTTTCAGATCTTCTGTATTTTAGAAGGTTAGCGATTTTATTCCTTTTTGAATTTTGTCAGAGTGCTGGAAAGAAAAGGTAGCAGAGCCTACCAGTCAAATTCCAGTAAACTGACAAGGTCAATGTAAAACCCTTCTACCTTGTACAAATGTAGGAGAATGTAAGCCTAAATTTTAGTGACAATATTATCAAGACAGGAAAATTATGATATTAAAGTGAAATAGATTGATACAAAACACTTTTTTATTCCTGCTTAAGAGGACATGTTTGCCCCATGTGATGGTTTCCTTGACTTAACTAGTGTCTTTGTTTCTCACGTCTCCTGTCTCCTTCTTTGGATCAGTTCCTTCTACATAAGCCCTTTGCTTAGTGCTACTGTTTGTGAAAGATACTTGACAAGACAACCTTTAAGTGTAATAAATGGGTTCATAATGCCCTTTTTAATGCCCTAAAGTTAAGTCTGGTCACTGACGGGAATTTGTCTGAATGGCAAGTTTAACTTGCTCTTGATCTTCTAAAAGACCATTAAAATAGTTAGCTTTGTGCCTCAAGGCCTCTAGCTGGTTTAAAACTAAAGTCCAGTTAAACCCTAGCTTCAAAAAGCACAACTCTCAGGAATACTTTGCTGAAAATCCACAAAATACCAAGAAATCATAGCAAGAGTGCAAGACAAGGCCTGATCAGGAACTTTCCTTGACAGTTGTTTAATCATGTAAAAGTCAGGTAGGTAAATTACTTCTGCAGTTCCTAACTCCCACCAGAAGCAAATTACAGACGTTGCATATAATACTCCTTTTGTCTCTTCCTTTCATCCACACATCAGGCTTCAAAAAGAGAGTTTGCAGAAATAATTTCAAGTAGTTTAAACATAGACACTAGAATAATGCTTCAGTCTCTATATGCCTTAGACATGTTAGTTTAAATCCTGTATTTATTTCACCCCTTTACATTTTAAAAAAACATAAGTACTGTCTGATGTCCTCAGTGAAGATGAAGGGAGCTATTCAGTGGAAAAAAGTGAATTATTAATTTTTACACAATAACCTACTGTCTGTGCAGGGTTATTAACAAGTAAATGATAAGGTGTAAAGTTTTGACACCACTTTGTGGCATTTGACTCAATATTTTGAGCTGAATTGCTAAGATGCATGTGCGTAGCAGACTAGATTTTATTGCTAAAAAATCTAGTAGTAGCTAATCCTTTGATGTTAAGAACGGCTGAAAAAAATCCCATAATAAAGAAGCCTCACTAGTGACCACACTGACTTTTAAGACATTATCTGATAGGAAAAATAGTTTAAAACAGTTCCCAAGCTCCCACATTTGAATATTTCCTCTCTTTAAACCAAAAGCTACTATATATAGCTTAAAAACTAGCTAGAATATTTTTAACGGAATAATATTAATTAGACAGACTATTGTAAGTCAAGAACATTGATTATTAAATTTAATTGTTTGTAAATTGTGATTCAAATAAAACAAAAATATTATTCCAAGATTTTTCCTCTTATTCCTTCAGATTAATAAAAGCTGTATACTAAACTAGAATTTTACTTCTAAATAAAAAGTCAAAGAACAGTTAGATAGTATGTTCCTAATGAACTAGCATTTTTGAACTGTAAAAGAAGTTTTGATTTCATTTTTCATGCCAATTGTTATCATTGAATATAATTTTGTTTCAGAACAGCATTGCACAGCTAAAGACCAAGGTTTTTTAACAATCTAAATTTATAGTCCTTTTGACAATACAGCAGCTGGTCCCTTTCCATGCAGATTCACTAAAAAAGTCACTGTAAATACTTGTCTCTACTTCTCCAAGATATTCTCAGGATTAGGTTAATGACAAGGGAAAACAGAACGGATGAACTGACTGCCAAATCTGACAATCGCGGCTCGCAATCTATGTTGTGTAGCTGTGATATGGGCATTTCAGAAATGTACAGAGAGTCTCATGAAGTAATAGCCAAAGTAATTAAAAAGGCAGTTATTTATAATTCTGGGATCTGTGTAAATACTAGTCGTGGAGTTAATATTTTTACAGGTTTTAGCAATTATCTCCTAAGGTGAGATATAATGAATAAGATTTCTAATTTACTAGCATAAGGTAACGTCTCACAAGAAGAGTTCTGTAATTTGTTTTAAATTATGCCTGTCACAGAAGGAGAATGTGTGATGTGTACATAAATACTAGCTTGGAACTACAGTGGGACTGCTAGATGTTTTCATCTTTTGAAAAACTGTTTGAATGTTTATTTATTAGTAACATCATTTGCAAGACATATGATTTCCTTCAGAAAGGTACCTGAATTTAGTGCTGGATTCCTGCCTTCCCCAAACTCAAATGCTCTTACCAATTCTGATTTTCTTAGAGGACTAACATTTACAGAGCTGCAAGTCCTAACTTTCCTGGCACAAATAGAAAGCTGGTAAAATCCCTGTGATTGTACGGTCCGGCTGCTGTTTAAAAGAAAAGATGCTTTGTAAATCCCTCCTTGAACTAGGCGTTCATACATATCCATTAATGTTCTGTCCACGTTCAGTCACTTAAGATTTTTTAGTATCATATTTTAATTATTCTATACACCAGTGCCTTTCATAAGACAGTTGGTGAAGGGTGAAATGTCCTGGGGCAATGGAACAAGTCAGGTTTAAAAAAAAGGAAACAAGCAGGTTTTGTTTTTAAGGTGAACCTAACTACAGAGTATGCAGTCATGGTTTTGATTAACATATAGGAATCCCAGAGTATAACAGTAATGTAATATTCAATGTCATTCTAGAAAGCCTTTCAATAAACCCCTTTCCATTTCAGTCTACTATTTTTTTCATGGCGCATGTCATAAATCGCCAGCCTATCTATCGAATCTCTCTGTCTAATGGCCTTGTAATGAAGAACCCAACAAACTGTACAAAATATACTGTGAGCTGGAGAAACCTATGGCAGGCTATTTAACAGTAACAGAACGGGCCCTTAGCTAAAATAGAGCAAAAGAAATGTAGTTTTCCATCCGTAATTTATTTAAGGCAGGTCACCTGGTGTCTCTCCTATGCACCTATATCACAGTTTAACATGCATTAGCAAGATGTTCACTCTAGATTAGCAGAATCCATTTGAAAAAAACTGTTACTTAGAGTCACTGAGTAGTGGTGTTATTTTAGTTCAGTTACTAGCTATAAAACAGGAGGGGGGGGAGAAATCTGTAGCCTCCATGTCTGTCTGATCCTGGCAATGTGATTTTCTATAATTCCCTCAGTTAGTGGGAACTGTCTCACTTATTTTACATTTCTGGCTTTCACAATTATAGCTCAATTTTACAAGGGAAAATTAGCTTCCCTAAGGTAAATATTCTCTTGTTACACAGGAGGTGAGATCCAGACACTCTGAATTCCTGGCAGACACCTATACTTTCCTGTGTTTCTTCATTAGGTGGAAGTAGGTTCAATATTATTTTATATTTTGGACCAGAGAAGATATAAATAATGTTTAGAAGAGGAAATGTATTTCCTTCCAATCAGAACTGTATTGTTCTACTAAACCTAAGATCCAGCCCCATTGGTATATACACCCTGTATTTTATGATACATTTCATAAAACTTTCAAGACTAATTTGAAACTAACTACAATTGAGACAAAGACTTAATGTCTTAAAATAAGTCAACTTAGCTTAATTAGTCCTTTTGCTAGACTTAAACGTTGATTAACAACCTCAGTCTTTGTGCATTTTTCTGTAGATTACTTAAAGGCACTATAGTTACTTTCTCTTTTTCGAGTTTACATGTAAAGAGTACGCATTTATTTCACAACAATTCTGCCAATTTAGACTTCAGTGTCTCGAGCTGCATGGAGAAATACCAGTGCAGCATGTCTTACTTTTTAAAGTTCTTCATTTCTTGTTCATGTTTGTTATTATTTTATCTATGTTCAGTCTTTTGTTCCAGTTCCCTCAATAGCTTCATCTATCTTTTCCGTTATTACAATGTACAGTTTTCTTCTGAGTATACAGACGTAATTGTTTACTTAGAAAGTGTGGTTTTACCTTGAATAATTCAGTGAAATATACATCTGAACCCTGTATTGGTTTAAATTGGGATGATATGGATTAAATTTAGTAAAATCACTGTTATAATATATATCTGCATAACCAGTGGATATACTTCAGACCCAAATAATCCCTTTCCATGAGGTGCAATAATAAATAGCTTATTTAAGTTATCCTTTTGCTACATTTATATGAAGGTAAAAGTCTTCTCTCATTTTTGCATATTTTTTTTTCTGCCTTTTTTATTCTTTCATTCTCTTCTTTTTTCTTTTTTTTTTTTTTTTGTAGTTTGTTTTTTCTTTTGCTAGTTTTCCCCACTTTCTGCGACTTCTTTGAGGTGTTTTGCACCTTGTCTCTTCCTAAGCTTTGCTTTTCACCCACATCTACTTTAGTGTAACCTTTTCCTTTCTGTTGCTCATTCAATTCTATCCAGGCCTTTTGTACCCTGATTCCCTTCACATCTACTCCCTAGCTGTTTTCGAGCTAGCTGGCTGTCATTCAAACTTCAGTGGAACATCTGTTCAGATGGTAGATGGGGCAGAAAGAGAACATTTTGAAAAATGACCCAGCCCAGAACCCCACATGGTAGAGTCTATAGGTCAATCTATTATCTTTGGACATCTCAGGTTTGAAAAAGGCGAACTTGACTCTGAATGATAGTGAGGATCAATAAAAGCAGACCATAAACCTTCTATTACCTCTGTCGTATTGCTTTAGATTTTAGTCAGTTAAGGATTTTACCTTACCTTGAGGTTATAAAACAATAATACTTTAAATACGGGTGTGATTTTACCTTACCTTGAGGTTATAAAACAATAATACTTTAAATACGGGTGTGGAAACACAATGTCTTTAATGGAGAATAAGATTTTGAAGTTAGGAAAAGCCTTTAGAGTACCAAGCCCAGAGTTATGCCAACAGAAGGGGAGTTCAGTCTGCCATATCAACAAGGCAGTCTTGAAAACCATCCTAAAGCCAGAATAAAACCAGGCACGTGAAGCTATTTTAAGAATTTCACATGCTCTTCTTTTCAGTGCTGTTGCACAAGAAGAAGAATGGTGGTTTCCCACATCAAGACAATGCCACGAAAAATTTTAAATAAGACCTAGGATTGTAAAAGTGAACCTTAGAAAAACATGCTTAGATTGATATTGCTAGGCAATTACTAGATCTATTTAGACCATTCTGGGGCATGAGCACAGAAAAAGGCGGAGCTGTCTGGAACTTTGGGCAGTAAGCAGCAATTCTGATACTCCCTGTTGCTTAAAGATTTCTGGCATATTTTGGTGATTCTCACGTACAGCTAGGACAAGAAGGAAAACAACAGTGGCAAAAACTAATTAAAGATAAATGACAAAATAAGCTATTTCATGTCTTGAAACTGTTATTTCTGCATTGCTGATAAGACATATGTAAGCTCTTGCATTAATTAAATCGGTAATATAAAAACTTGGCTTCCTTTACAAGACTCTTCATTAAGCCTCAGTTCCCTTCCTCATTTCTTTTGACTCTGCAGTGGGTTGTAGTTTTGTTTCTCCCACCAGCTGCTACCCACCACTGTATAACTATGAATTCTGTGTTAACGAAGAAAGTCTTATTACCAATTCAGAAAAACTTTTTGTTTACTCTTGTGCAAAACTGGAAGAAACAGTGACAAAAAGGATAACCTTGTGTTACTATCAGAATGTATATTTTATAACTTTTGTGACCTTGTGGCTTCTTTTCTTTCTGTGCGTATTTTATCTTTTTTATTCCTATATAGCCATCTGTGATCCTTACGTGGAAAATAAATCCTTTCAGGATGTTTGTGAAGCAAAGAATACAACAAGGACACTAAAAGTATAACAGCTGTTAGGCACTACTTGAGTTCAAACCATAACAATAGCAGTAGATTGTGTTTATACATGCTTTCTGATACTTTACATTTTTTATTACAAAGCAGACTTTAGCGTGCTACCCCAAATATCTATAATGAACTCCGCAGCAGAAAGGACAAGAGAGAAAAATAAGGTAACAAAAATGCTCATGATGTCATGCTAATTCTATAAAATTACTGTTTTCTGGTAAAACTAAAGAGGTTTTTCTATTCCAGAAAATCTTTGACAAATAAAACTCGCTTAGCTGAATTTAGCATTTGAACTGTCTGCACTCAGTCATGGATTTGTGGTCCAAATTATTCACTCCTATGAAGCTTCCCCTTCTCCCTCCCATTTTCTCTTCTCATTTGCGGTCTTTTCTCACAGCTGTCCTAAGAAAAGACAAAGCAGTACCGATCATACATTTACGTCTTTAAGGGTGCAGGACCTTCTGAAGTCAAGGAAAGACAGGTATATCTAATCCAGTCTGTAAGTTAAAAGTAAATGTTGTCACTTCTGAAATACATATCTGCCCTTGGAACTGTTTCCTCTTCCACAGCTGAGGTGGACAACAGGAAGGCCATGAGCTGGGACGAGCAGAGAGGGGAACTCTGGACTCCAGGAGAAAAAGGAATCAACTTTAAGGAATCATGAAGGCTCACTGAAGAAACACTTCTTTCTTCTCCAGGGCTGGGAAAGATGCCCAATATAGTTAGCATTTATATTGCCTGGAAATTACATTAGAACATTTGGGAGAAGTTTCCTTAAAATATGGATGGTTTCAGGGACAGATTTTTGGAGCTGTATATATGCACAGTATATTTGTATTTTGTGCAAATATTTACATGTGAGTAATATATCAGTTATTTTTGTCGGTTGTGCTGAAGTGTTTGCTGCATAGACATTTTGTTGCTCCAGAAATCTGGCACTTCTACAGTGCTAAAATATTTTTTCAGACCAGAATAGAGGACTTTGACTCAACTCTCTCTTCCAGGGAGAATAATACTGAAAGTAAAGGTCGTGTGATGCAGATACAAAATAGCTTCATGTCGCCATTGTGCTTTCAAGAACTTAGATGAGAACAAGTAAATATCTGCTAGTGCAAAGATGTTCTTTGGGGCCTTTCGCTGAAGCACCACACTCCTTTCTAGACATCTTCTGTGAGGGGAGAATTAAAGTAGGGTCACAACAGCACTGCTTTGCTGGGACATGTGTGTGGCTCTGTGGAGGAGCAGGCTGAGCCCCTTTTCACACTCTGTGTGAGCCAGCTCAGTGGTCACTGGGACCAAGCCAGGCAAGATACATCAACATTTTTAAGAAAAACGTTATGAAATGATCAAAGGTTTAAATCTGCAGAGATTAAATATTTTCAAGTGCACAAAGCATCAAAATTTTCAGTTATGATATTCATAAAAATTTACTACACTATGAAATGCTGTGCCTGTTTTTCCTAAGGCATGGAGCTCTGTTTCCTAAAGGCAGATGAGCCATCAGAGGCAGCAATTGAGAAAGGTCAGTGCAGCGCCTGCAAACTGTTTTCTAATTCAGAGAAGAAAATATCGACTCTGACATTCTTTTCACCTTTTGTGTCTAAATCTCTTCATTATTCATTCCTGGTTTCATATTTTCAAAGACTGTATTTTAATTCCAGGGCTTTAGATGGTAGCTAACTGCTTCTACAGGCCTGGGATAGAGATCTCTTTATATGTCTGCTTCAGGACGTGGTTTAGCAGGCATGATGGTGTTGTGCTAATGGTTGGACTTGATGGTCTTAAAGGTCTTTTCCAACCTTAATGATTCTATGATTCTATGCTATTAAAAGCAGACTGATAGAAAGGCCTAGCTAAATGGAAATGGAAAAAGACGCAATGAGTACACCCATAATTTGCTTTGTGACTGCTGCTTTACCTCCCTGCAGATGGTTTTTTGCATTGATCAGATAGAAATCTGGACTGACACTTCTACATGAATTTGATGGCAGAGGAGAGCCCACTCTCTGTCTCAGCAAGGGCAGTTTATTCTTCCTTCATTCTTATGCTGATGCTGAAAAGCTGCACAGCTGAATCAGGAATTGTGACTTTCATAGAGCCTGTTAAAGCAAAGACGAGGCTCATGGGTTCTTGGGGATCACAGCAAGACATGTTATCTAAAAGAAAAAAAAAGAGTCTTCCAAATCTACCCTAATTGTCCTTCATACACTACACGAAATTCAGCAGTTTGTTAACAGCAAATGCAGTCTTAAACTGACTAACTTCTACAAGGATTAGTGGTCTTTTTAGCAGTTAAAAATGCAGGTTCAACTAGTATTTGATTTTTCCTGATTATATTAGAGAGAGAAGAGTATACTTTCAAAATTCCTTATCCTACATCTCGAGTCAAAAGCATTCTTTGACAGTGCCAAATTATCTCATTTCAGTTACAATATACTGCTGAAAGGAACAATCTAATGTCAAAAACAGCCTTTGCTTTGCAAAAGAAAAAATATTCCCTTTGGTTTTATTTATAGAAATAACATGATAACTATAGGCTGTTCTACTTACTTTAAACAAAGATGTATAATATAATGAGAATGGCAAATGGTTTAGAGTGAGCTAATTAACTTAGCCATAATTTCACAAAGACCATGATTTAACGATAAAATAGTTCATTTCAAATTTACATACAGTTTTCAGTCCATTTTTAATGTGTTTTTTTTTTTTAAGTGGAGGGGTTTTTTTGTTAAAAAAGTTATTACTCAAGGAAAGGAAGCTTGACTGACATGTGGCAAGCCCCTCATATACTCAACACAATGAGTATGTTTTTCTGATCTGTCTCCCTCAACTGTGTGCCTTCCAACCTGACATAGAGGAAAAAGCCCTGCATAGGCAGGGCAGGCTTCCATTCCTTTCAGGACGCGCCTCTTCACACAATGACGGCATCAAATAATGATACCCTCTAATTAATTAGGAAGAGAGCTTGAGGCAACCTAGAAAATATTCACAAATAGAAAAATTCAGCCAGACGATTTCTTATTATCTGGTAATATCTTTAATAGAGAAATTCTGGTTGGTCAGTACCTGATGCAGAGTGTCTTTTCCAGTGGTGAATTTTGCTGCTGACCTGCTCCACCTGCCATCAGTGCAGTGGGGTCATAGATCACTGGCAAACTGCTTAGCGTGATTGAATCATCTGAGCATCAAAAGTTTCTTCATGTAAAATAGTATTCTAGTGGCCTAGTAAAATAGGCTGCTTCTGGTTTTCCCAAGAGGCTCTGAAAACCAGCTGCCAAGTGAGGTGCAGAGCACTGGGTGACCCTCCACCACTGGGATCAATACCTCTCAGACCCCGGGTCTGAAGTGTTAAACATGTGACTGACATTTCGGTCAGAAGGCTGTTCTGGCTGAAATGTTGATGATGTTTGCTGTTCAAGGAAAATACAGATGTCATTCGAAAACTGGAAGAGTCCTGACATCTGAGCAATTGCATTACAGTGTGCTGGAGAGGTGCAGCAGGAAAACAATCATCAAATAACAACCTTTTCAAAGAATACAATGTATTTTTACAAGCAGTCTAAGACCTATGAAATACTGCAGCTGCGTAATACAGAATACTTTATGTAGTGAAATCCAGAATAACCATATAAGCCAGAAATGTAAAATATTTCAGAAGAGGAACTGCATATTTTATTCATACAGGATGACACCATCTTAGCAGATTAGGTACAATTCTTGCTAAAAAAAGCATATATTTAAATATTTATATAACCCCTTAATCAGGGAAGGAAAAAATATCTCCCTCAGCAATAAAGATTTGTGAATGACTAATTAGCAGAACATATTAATTTTTAACAGATTAAATTTTTTACCATACACATTTAGTATTTGGCATTCATCCTTGCATCCACAGAAATTTCTGGATGCCTGCAATACTTAGAAAGGGAATTAGTCAAGGCACTTACTAATTTTCAAAGAAGTAATTTACAGGAAAGGTTTATATATCCCTTACAGTTCTGACAAACAATGTAAGCACAAAGACTTTGTACGTTTCTTCCAATTATACAGAATGATTTTGAACCCATCATTTCTACAGTCCAAGTAAAAGAGCTTTGCCTGCCAAAGTACTTGATTTTGAGAGTGACATCTTGTCAGTTATTGTTTTTCTTGGAAAAACTCTAGGGATTCAAGCTTATTCTCAATGCAGACTGTTGAGATGTGGTAGAGTTTTCCATCACAAGCATCTTGGAAATTAAGACTTGACGATTTTTACAAAACACACCTTCTTACTGAAACACAAATGAATTTAAAAGCAATTTTTGGCCATCATTATGCAACACATTCATTCCATGAGCACAGTGGTGTCTTCTGGCTCTGTAATCTACTAACCTCAGTCATGGGAAAGCGACTTCTTTTCCTGAAATTTGATTTTTTTTTTTTCCCAGATAACTCTATTCAATGTGTCTGCATTGTACAGCCAAACTGACATTACAGAGAGGATTTAACTTGCCTGCGGTAGCCTTGCCTGCAGCATTAGTGACGACTACTCTTCCAGCCTTTGCCCTGAGCAATTTGCAGTGCGTCTCTCTGCAATTCCCTGCTTTCCTGTTAGACTGGGGCAGCCCTTTATACCTCTCCATTTACTTCGTGGAAATCCACACAGAGGGAGATGTAAGGGCAGACAGGAATGCTAAATGGAAAAGAGGCATGCTTGACTGTTCTCATAAGCAAACCAGGATAAATAAAGTGGACTTGATCCAGTATTAAATCTAGCTGCTCATCTTTTAAAAGTCTCTTTGCCTCAGTGTGGAGTGTAGCCCCAGTCCCCCATCTGTGCACAAAGAGGGTTGGATGAGAACATCCAGGGAGCCCTTCAGCTTTCCTGGAGAGGTTCTTGACTACCTGGTTTAGATGTTCTAACTGCAAAACATTTTCAAATACTTGCACTTACTTACCCTGATCCTGCTGATTAAAGTACCTTGTACAATACTATATCTCGATTCCCTTTGCAATAACTGCATTTTTCTAAAGGTTGTCCTGTCTGCCTGTGCTCAGATGCCAAGGTCAGGTGGCAGAAGTTCTTCTTTTTTGGCTATTTTCCTTTTTTCTTTTTTTTTTAGTTCTAAGAAGTAGGTAGTGCTTACCTTAATGGATGCCATGCTATTGCATGAACTTACTTTTCATATAAAGTGATTAAATTCCTCAGGATCCTCATATCATGTTACTTGTATAGCTATAGATTACTCTTGCAGGAAATATTTTTGCATCCTACTTAAGGCTCAGTTTGTTAGAAGTTTTCTTTTAGGTTTTCAAACACTGGATGTTAGAAAGAATTTGTCTGATATATAAATGTTGTGGGCAAATGATAAGCATAGAGGCAGTATTCAGCAGCACAACTTTGTGAGATACTGGAAGGTTCAAAATTCAAGTTTTAGAAAAAAATGAGAGAACTAGTGTCTTAATTGTTCTATAGCTTAATAATAAATTTCATACATTCACAAATACATGCAATTTAGACAATATAGCACTGAGCTAACAAGCAGAAAAGCATAGAATAAACTCACTATAAATACTTCTTATAAGAGTAGAGCAATCTTTCATTTTCAGGCTGTAAAGGCCAGAAAGGATCAAGAAGCATGAACAATAAAGATATCTTTTCGTATAAATCAGTTTAGTAGCAAAGTTACTGGTAACTACTCCACACAAGTTGTATGTGTGTAACTGTGGTTCTCAAAAAAATGCAACATTAACTAATAGTGATGTAATTCGAATATACTCTTCCCCATTCATTCTAGTTGCTCTTTGGCAGCTGGATTTATCAACAAAGTAAACAGAAGATAGGAAAGCCTCTGTCCTACCGTTACCTTTACATGTACAGGAACTGCTAAATTGTTCAAAGCTGTTTTGATTGTACTTTCACCATTAATTTTCAGAAGTCTGCTTGGGACATTTTTTCAGTTTTGCACCAGTTGAAGCACATTACTTTGGGTAAATTACTGCAAAATTGCAAGGCTTGAAATAAGATTTTGTAAGTAAAATGTTATTTTCTGAAGTTCTCGTCATAAGGGAGATATTGAAGTTACTTTCCCATTTTAGAACATACCTCCAAAGGTTTTGCATTTACTAAAAACTATAAACAATCACTCAGATGTGCGTAAGTATAGCCATATCAAACACAAATAATGGTGAAAGACTAATGTCTGAACTTAACAGCTAAAAACACAGAGCAGTATAAACAAAAAACTAATTTTAAAATGAATACTACCTAAAGAAGAGAGAAAAGGATTTCATAAACAAAATAAATTTGATGACATACTCTATATCCTTTGCTTAAATATTCTGAAATCTCAGCCATTTTATTAAACTGAACTTGCCCTTCTTAAGCTCTGTGCTGGTGTGGGCCATCACTTTAAAGCCATTATTTTAAAGACTTCAGAGAGGTACAAGGTAAAGTGCAAAGCAAGTCCTCCTGCAGATGCAACAAAGTTCTTACTGTTGAAAAGAGGATGAAAAGACATTTCCACTTAATCACAGATGTTACACATCTGGAGGTATCCAGTCTTCAGGTGTCCTCACAACACCCATGCTAATTGTTTTATCCATATTTTCATTTCTCCAGTCCAGATGACTACAGTTCTTCATGACACCCATCAAAATCTCTTTATTTCTCAGTTCCAGTAATTGCTGATCTGTTCATATGTAAGTGCTGCTTTGATCTTAAAAGTTCTGCATAATTTCACTTTTTCCTGTGTAAAGACACTCCTTTTATCACCACAAAATCCACCCTTTCCTGATGCCAAGGTGGTGAACTCCTTAGAGATATTTGGCTAAGTTTTTCCACGTAACCTAAGGCTGGCACCATTCCTCTGCTATTTTACTGAGCATGATTTTCCAAGCCATGGCTCTTTTACCTCCAGCTCACATGTTAACTCCTTCATCAGTTCATTCCACTGCATCTGAAGGAGCCACTGTCCATCTCCCTTGTTTTTTCTGGGACTGAAGAGTCCACAGAGCTGATAAAACACTGCTTCATACTGGCTGCATCCTGTTCCCGAAATCCTCTTTTTCCATTGCTTGAAATGTTGAAAACCTACATCACCCAACAGTGACAAGCTCAGTCAGCCTTTGCATTGTTTGATCTGCTGCATTATAAGTAAGAAAAAGGCTATTGTTGGTGTAATTTTAGCAGTTCTTTGGCACCATTCTGCAGAGATTAATGGAACTCATACAAAAATAGGAAGGAGTAGAAACTTTCTAGCCAGAGATGTGGCACTGTTGGACCAGGCTTACATCATTTTTCACTTTCCACAAAAACGAAGAGAAAAACACTGTGACTGTTGAGTGTCTTAACACATACACAGTAGATATACACATACATATGAAAGACCAGCTTTGCCTTGCAAAGCAATCAGTCTCTTTCAGGATAAAGCTGGCTTTCAAAATTCCAGCCAGGGAATTAAGGAATCTCAGTGTAAATATAAAACCCCACCAGCTATTTTTGGATATATACACATAACACATTCACATCAGCTAGTACTGGCAGATAAAAAACACACCAGTGTAACTGCTAAGTGATCTGAACTTTGAATGATGCCAAGCAATGGCTCTAAGTTTTTCTGATTCATGACACTGCTCAGAGAAAGATAAATTGCTGCCAATCCCAAGAGAAAATTTATAGGCATTTAGGGATTATTTACTGATGTTAGCTGTAAATGTAACTGGGATTAGGAAACTCTTGTGAACACTACTGTCCCCCATCCTCCCTTACCAAGCTCCCTCTCAAACCGTCACATTATCCTTACCCTCTGTGGAGAAGAAGTCAAGACTCCCGCTTGTGGCATAAACATAGTATTTGATCTTTGCTGCAGAAAAATATCTAGAGTCATAGCTAAGATTCTGACTGCAGTTCAATAACTTTAAACTTGCAAACCAATGGTGGTTTTTTCTTCTTATTTGAATGGAAAAGCAAAGTTCAGCAATTTCCTGATCATTGTCTGTTAGAGCATGAGGAGAATTTGTCTTCTAGCATCCTTCCCTCATGCTTCAGTGTAAACCTCAGTCCAAACAATATTAGGAAATAGCCAGTGGCAATACTGTTATCAGTCTTTCTGGTAGTGTGCTACTGCTATTTACATATTGGACTATTTTATCCTCTGTACTAAAGTTGAGACTGGTGCGGCAAAGTATATAAATCTAAATAAAACATATCTTTCCTTGAGAATAACTATAACACTTGGTGAATATTTCTAAGCAATCCATTTTTCAATAGTAAAAGTTGTCTAACACATACCTGTAGAACCATACTCACCTAGTGATAATATCGGAAAGCTGTTTTTACCCTTAGCATTATCTATACTTAATGCTTTCTCAGCATCCAAATGGAAAAATATATTAAGGTGTCAACCTTATCTGACTGAGCGTCACAGCTAATATCCGTAACACCCACCTCTGAATATCAGCTCAATTTGTCCCACTAAGAAAGTCTGATCTTGATCCACCAGTACAGTAATTACTTTATTTACTTGAAGTGTTTAATCCAGCTGCAATGTTAGTACCAAAATTATAAAAGGAAGACAGATCTTATTTGGTGTGATAGAAAACTACTCCAATTTCTGTGGGATCACTCCATGATGACCAAGGATTGATCCAGAGCTCAGCGTTATTGTTGATGGTAGTGACAGAATACCAACAAAAAGTCATGAACACATAACAATCTAATCTGTTCCTAAAGCAGACATTTTTCTTCCTGTTTACTGAAGGCTCATCTCTGGAGTCCGCAGAACTGTATTAGACCTTGTGGATCTCAGCATACAAGTAGGAAGTCTTACCACATCTGCACTGGTAACTTCCTTGAAGGCAACTATACCTAAACACCAAACTTAATTTTCACTCGGCAAAACTTTTCCTTAGAGCAGTTTCCATTCACTTAGCAGTATCAAAGCAGTTCAAAACTCCTTGTATTGTTCTGAAGATGTCCAAACTCAGAGAAGTCTTTAGAATGTCTTGTACAGAGGACAGAAAACATGAAATTCTCATCTCAGTAGATTTTCTGGACGCATTTACTTCGGAGTCCTTGCTGAGTAAACTGCTCTTACCGGGCTTAGTGTCTTTTGTCAAGTCTAGTTCTTCAAAATAGCTGGAGGGATGGTATCTCTGAACAGTCTGATTTAAGGCACGTATCAGATATTTTCTGCAGAGCACTTGTATGAAGCCAGTTAGCTTTTAAATACACAGATGAAGAGTCAGGTATTCATACAAGTATCCTCAGCAGCATGTGTACATTCAAAAGCAAAACACAATAAACAAACAAAAAAGCATTGCATAACCTCCTGAACAAACCTAACATCTCATTGTGAAGGATTTTCAACCTATTGAATCAAAGCAATTATTTTTTCAAATACTTAAAAAGCTTACTTTTTCCCCCCAGTGAAGCCTGTTTAAATGGAAAATTACGATTTTCTGTAGTAGCTTGTACCAGCAGTGACATTTTCAAAAGAAGATTGTGAGAAAAGGAAAAATTCAAAATGAGTATTCATTCTTCTCATACTCCTAAATAGGGAAAACACTTTTTTCACAATATTAGAAAAGAAATTCCAAGCCAGAATAATGTGAACTCCAAAAAGAAGATTTGAGAAGATACAGAAATAAAACACATAAAATGACTGTTTTCTATGGAAGCATTTACACAACTGAAAAAATATTGTCCCATGAAATATTATAATCTTACTGAAAATGACAAAGTCGTCTGGTAACCTTAAGTATTCAGAATCCATTTCAATGACTTCAGTAATCAAAAGAAGTATATTTTTACAAGGTTTCTTTTGGTTTGACAAAAAGGAGGAAGATTAAGCATTTTGGTTTCCTTTCATTTTATAAAAAAAGTTATTTACTCTTCTCAAATTCTAATCTAAATTTTGGATTTAGATTTAGGATCTGATGCTAATTTTACTTAAGGCCAATATAGTACCGCAGAACCTATGAAAGCCGTGTCAGAAAGAAATAAACAATTTTACTCTTCAGAATCAAGATGCATTTCCAGGGCTTTGAAAGAAAGAAATAAATGTATCTGGCTCTAAATCTAGATATATTTTCAGACATGTACAAATGCAAGCACACACACTGTATATATAATGTGACTATAATGTACACATGTAATTGAAAACACAGCACAGTGGTCATGACACACTAAATACAGAGAAAGCAAGTTAGTGCACCACAGTGCTTTGTGGGGTACGATTACACCAGGTAGCTGCAGTTATTTCATCGACTACAATCATTGTACCATTTCAGTATACCAAGATACTTATTGCTCAGTGACAGTTTCCAGGAATATTATTCCTCATTCACTTTCCCACCTGTGCATGCTATACAACATTTTACAGTTAATGGCATAACAATTAAAATAACAGTGTTGCACCTGTACTGTTTTAATTCCGTCCCACATTGCTGTTATTACACAAATTATAATAATGTTTCCCAAAACTGACAGTGGCAGGATTATAGGTGGTGTTACTGGTCTAAGCAAGTCTTCTGTTTTGTTTTACCTAACCATTTTTTGGCTCAACTGTATTATGTGACAAATAATATATGCTACCTCCCTGTTATGGCTCGGTGCAACAGACTGCAGAGCTATATGGAATATGCTGCTTTCTGCACTGGTGCTTGCGCCCAGCAGAGTACAGCCAGGCTGTCTTTGAGCTGAGCCTTTATGCAGAGTTAAGGGTAGGATCAAGAACCAAAAGGTGGAAAAGCTAGACTTGAAGGAAATGGTACAGTTTCAAACTTTGTGACTTCCCATTTTAAATACTTGAATAAATAGAGGATTACTTACATAACACTAGTAGAAAAGAAAAAGCATGGACATTGTAGTCTCAACAGTTTAGCTGCAATCAGCCTAGGAGCTCATCACTCAACCCACAGAGCAGTTTCTGGATTGGATAATTTGACATCACAGGAATCACTTGGATTTTCCAACACATCGTGTTGCCTACCTTTTACATCTCTATCCCAGCACTGATTTGCCTTTCCCCAGAGATCCAAAGTTGCAAGGCAGCATCACTGAGACAACAGATTGCAAATCGATTTGAAACCACAGTTTTTTGAGTGGTGAAGTTTAATCACTATCTTCCTCTATTAAAATTTGTACTTCAGAGCTATGCCAAATATTTCTTTGACCTGTTATATACAAATTCTTTTTTTTTTCCTGTCTCTCCATCATGAGTGCTCATAAGAAACAACCTGTAATTTTGTTGGAGATTAGTGACAGCTGTAATGTTGTGTTTATGCACTTCATTTCCCAGAATGTCTATTGTCATCTTAGAAACATGATAGTGTGCATTGTTGGGTAGAGAAGGACTAGTCATTTTAACTGTTACATGTGTTGGTTTATCTCCAAGAGATTAATGGAAAAGTTAGCAAAATTAAACTAAAAAAAAAAAAGAAAAAAACAAATAGGTGGTATACTACAATACTGGTGGATGTTTGACAGGGTGGTACCAAAAAGCTCACTTTTTGGAGATATGAGTCTGCACTGTCTGGTACAGATTTTGAAAATTGTTAGGTTTTTAGCAAGTTACTGATGTGCCAAATAATTGAAGCGAATTACCCAATTGTGAAAGCTGATTACTTTTTTAGTATCTTTTAGCCTTTAAAGGAAAGTAGCTTCCTGAAATTACTGTCAAAGAGGACATCATATATAGTATATACTTGATATTCTTTCTAATCATAGTAATCTTTACAGGTGACAAGAAATCTTGAAATATATTCATTTAAAGAACTTACTTTCTACTTCTGAATGTCTGTATAGAAAATCAGAATTACAGTGGTATTTTTTTGTTTTACTTACTCCTTTTCAAACCAGATTTTCAAAACAGTCATTCCTCGCTTAGTCGTATGAACTGTAAAGGAAATTAACACCTACACTTGAACTACAGCCAAAAATCACAATAAGCAATGAGGTCAACATAGCAATCAGGAAGTTAGAAAGTAAAGTAATATTACTTAAGGCCCCGAAAAATTTTGTAACCAGAAAGTAGAAATATAAAGTTCACAATGCATTATCATCCTGAAATATTGATAGTTTGTATTTTATTGATGACATCTCAAAATGGCAGCCATCACCTCCATTTCAATTAGCCTTTAGACAGCGATAATGGGACACAGGCTGCCTACTGGTCTTTAAAAACTATTTAATGGATTAAGAAAGATTCTGATCCAATTAAGAAATGTTACACCTTTAAGGCGAGTTTTGGGAAGATTTAGGAATGTTGTACTTAAGCTGAGCAGTGCGGCCCTTGATAAGCTACTTCGTAACTTTAATTTTATGCTTTAATGATCACATAAATTAATAACTTCTTAAAACCCATGTATGCAATACTATCTTCTATTTTAGATGCAACAGAAGTAAACTATATTTTACAGGAGAAAAATTAAAAAAAAAAAAAGGAACAAAATACCCATGGAAGAACTGAAACAGATATTTATTACTTTAGGGAAAAAATAATGTGGAAAACTCCTAAACCCCAAACCCTACCTCTAAACATTAAAAATGTTTTTTCCTTGGCTTTTGGATATGTAATTAGGGAAGGTTTTACCCCATAAAACCAAATTATACAAAAATTTTCAGCAGGACTGATACTTATCTCAGTGTACTACTTAACCGTCAAATCATCATCCTGCATATTGCACTGTATCTTGAGAAAAGACTCACTTAACTGTGATTGAAAATAAAATACGCTGGAACAAGCAGCCAAAGGCAAGAAGATAAAACTGAAAATGGCAAGAGATTCAAATAGCCTTGAAATATGCAGTTGGATGAGCAAAAGATGGAGGCATCATAGGCAGATAAATAAGCAAATCACTGGTTTTAACAGCAGCGGCAACGAATGCGAATTCCACCAGTCACACACTTTTGTTGAAAGTGGAATTAAACAGATATGTGTACGTATATATACAGGCACACATACATGTTTCATTAATAATGACTTGATACACAATCTAGTATATTACGTATTAATAACCAGTATAAATAATGTCATTAGCTTATATTTAATATAATAATATATGACTATTATTTCATTTATTAAACTGCACACAGGTTTCAGAGCAGTGAAAGTATTTTATCCTAGCATACCATACTTTTTCCTCAGTTTCTTACAGATGAAGCTATCCTTTTATGTTTTATAATATAAATATATATGTTTATATATGTTTCATCTTCTTTCAGGGATCTCACACTGATAGATTGCAAACAAGAAACCAATAGCCAGCTGACTAGAGAACATCTGGTTGGTTCTGATCATTTTTCCAGTATTTACATTTGCAGATTTTCTACAGCAGTAACTGCAGAAAGACGCCTGGGAGATGTGTTTTCACAAAAGCCTTAAAAATTCTCACTGGCCTTTTCCCCTCTTCAGGCACAGAGATGCAGACATCACATACTTCACATTCCTTGATGAAATTATTTGAGCATATAGATGGGTAGCCTTCTGGAGCTATCTTTTCTGACTGAAAATAACACAGATGTCTCTTCAATGCAGTGAGTATCACCATAATAATCAGGAAGACCTTCATTCATTTAAACCTCTCCTCTTTTTAAAGATACAGGAAACTAAGGTTCCAACTGCTCTGTGATAACAAAAGCTCAAGATGGGCTGAAAACCATCAAGACTGAAGATAAGTAGGAAAACAGTTTTCTTCCAGTTTCACTGCTTGATTTCATTTTTATTAGGTAATTTTGAAGATATGCGTTGGTTTAAAAAAACCAAAAGCATCCCTTACTCTTTTCCTCTAGAAATTCTTAGTAAATGTTCACAGCTACTGATGAGGTTGCAAAAGCTGCTTTGGAGTGAAAAAAATCAACCCCATAAACCCATCAAAAAACCCTCCCAACAAAAAAATCCCTGAATATACAGCTGCAGTTCTGCAACGGAGGATCCTCTTGCACTGGACAGCCAGTTCTCCCCCTGACTGAAGAAGTGAAGAGCATATCCTCCCGTGGGTGCTCCCTCCAGCCCGAGTGGGTGTTCCTGTGGTCCCTGCACTGCACTGGGATCCCCACTCTGTCACGCTGTGGACTTCCCCCTTGGCAGGCTGAGGTCAGCCCTTACCAATGGCACCACAGAGTAGTTGAGCAGGCATCAGGGCTTCCTCCAGTCGCTTTAATTCACTGTAGCAGTAAAACTCAGTGAGAGTGGCAGAGAACACACCCTTGTTGCCAATACCTGCATGCTCCTTGCACTCTACAATTCGATGTCAAATCAGGGGATTTCTGAGAGAATGGAAGAACGATATAATTCTTAAATTAAAGCAAAGAATTTTACTTCTATGCATGTGGAAATAACACATTGTAGTTGGTGATTTTAAACAAATACAGAGGCTGACCGAGCTATTGACTGCAAACTGATAAGGCTGAAAAAAGGTTTACTGAGGAATACAACCCAATTTAATATTATTTGCCTGTACAGGTTTCATTTGGAACCTACTATAGCAAATTGAAATATTTCTCCTATAAATTTTCTTTCGAACCATAATATACAATCTGCTTGTTAAAGCAGGAGATTTGATTATTCCTACTTCTTTAGATGCACATGTGACTAGCTAGCATGATATGAGCAGTCTTTCACAGTATTTAACTCAGCATTTGACCTTCCAAAGAAATTGCGCACAGATGTTCTGTCCAGTGGGTATGATAATATCCCCGTTCTTTTGTTTGAAATTTGTTGGTTACTTAATTCCAGCATGCTACTATTTTTTATAAGAACACACTATGGGGTTATTTGTGGAAACAGTTGAAAAAAGAAAAGGCTGATTAGTTGTCACTATGTATCAATCAAAAAAAGAAAAATTCATGTCAAAAGAAGAAGAGGAATTGTTCAATTAGGTGACTTCGTTTTTCAATTTTTTTGTTTCAGGAGGTGTTCATGGAAAAAAACAACAGGTTTCACTGAAACGTCAGAAGCTGGACTTACTGCCACTGTCAAAAAGGTCAGATGTGATGTTTCAGAAACAGAAATGGAATCAAATCCCCAACTCTGGATTAAGGATGAAACATAAATTGTCTCATGTTTTAATATTCAGGGATTCAAAATTTTGATTGATGGCTGTGTCTGCTTGTATTTCTATGAATAACTTGCTCAAAATGGGAAATTGTGCTCTTTATTCTTGAGCTAACACTGTTGTTATCTAGTAGATACTGCTGGCTGAGCAGCTCTGACTGTATGAAAGCCTGCTCTCTCCAGCGGGTTTTCACAGAATGAATGAATTTTTCAAATCAGAGGGAAAGAGAAAGGATGTTATGAGCTTTATGCAGAAAAGCAGACAAGTAGACTACAGGGTTGCTTTCAGTAGAGAAATCCGATACAGAGTACTGTATTTACTACTTTGACGTCTTTCCAAAGGGAAGTAAGTAAAATATTACATTATTTTTATAGTTCTAAAAGACACTATTCAACATTGTACCTTATCTATATCTACCTAGCCTAATACACAAGAAACAACTTATTTTGTGGACTCCCTGAACTGGCATGAGATACAAAGCAACCAGGAATCTGGACTTCAGGGGCACACCACTGGAGCCCTCCATAGGGATGCTGTGAGGCAGCTACCCCTCTTTTTCGTAGTTGTTTTAAAGGCATATCCAGTGTTTCCACTGACACCATCAAGCTCACCCATTTATTTTAATGTTATCCATTGCTTTAAACTTTCTATCCATTTTTGCTGTTCCCCTGTCCACTCTCTACCAAGGTTATCTCTCTGGAGTAGTACAGATAATAATTTGTGATTGCAACAACATGGAGAACTCCACTATGGAAATGGCACTCAGAAACCTTACAGGTACAAGATGGTTTTTAATTAGTTTGCATTTTGCATACAGATTGCATTACTCCACATGGCAAAATGACTCGGTTATGGACAATTATTTTAAAGTAGTAACAACGGATTCATACAGGAGCTGTTGAGGAAAGAGTGTTGGAGAAATGTCAGCTGTTATGAAATGAACAAAAACGTTACAGTCACTCTGAGCTTCTGCTCACCAGCTACAGCCATTTTATTTGTCAACATTTATAATACTACCTTAGTGCCGTACTAACACTGTCCTGCCCACTGGAATTATATCTGTACTGCATGAACTAACCGAGGCAGACTGCAGCCCTTCGTATTTAGAGTATAACACAATGAAACCAGTGGATGTTTCACAGTCAGCTTCAATATGGCAACAGTTTTATCTGAGATGTCTTTTCTAAGGTCACACAAGAAATACATCTTTGTGCTAAAAACAGAATCGAGATGTCAGCTGAACATAATCAGCAGAAACATTTCTGTAGACACCACTCCTGTGAGCATAGCACAAGGTAAGTGTTTGGTATCCCTCATTCACATTTTCAGCCTAAGCCTTCCCTTCTCTTCCACAACCCCATGAATTCTTTATGGCACCAGTCAACTGATCTGTGCTTCCAGAACCTGTTAGCATCTCTCCCTCAGGTGTCGTCAGATAAGGGATGTGCTGAGCAGCCCTGTCTGCCTGACTCAACTGAGCGTTCTCTGGGAGCCGGGCTGGTGTTCACCACAAAGCTCCGATGAAGTGGAGCATGTTCAGCATTTAGAGAATGTGTTCACCTTCTGTATATCAATGTCAGACCCCAAACCGCACTAATCTGAAAATAAACAGAGTGAATGGACGTTAAATGTGAATAGCAGTCACTGAAAATTGCTAAAGAGTATTTGTAAAAAAATGTAAGGGATTTATCTTTCCCATTAGAATTAATATCAGTTCTGTGGCTAAAAACCCAGGCACTAATGCTCCTAAAACTAAACCACTCTCCCATTTTCAGGACCATTCTAATAAAATCCAAATGAAGGGATTTAAATGGAAGCCATCCGTGGTGTCAGTGACATGCTGCTGTTGGTTATCCCAGGATGTGCGGTATCAACAGCTGGGCAGCAATGCTGAGCGCATGGACAAAATCCAAAAACCTTTTTTCAGTGCTTAACCACAGAGGAAACACAGCCTTCTCCTTTTTACAACACATATTGAACTATAAGGTTGCCAAAATAGCTTCTTATGTGGAAACCCTGTGCTACCAGAAAATAAAAACACTGAACTAACCATTTGTATCAGGGCCTGTAGGCCCTGTTGTATTTTATATGTAAATATGCTGGGGCTTACATGTGTGTTAAGTCAAATCAATGAAATTATCATCGTAGAATGAGCTGAAATGATAGAACATTCCCTTTAATTTGAAAAGGATTTGCAATTCAGCACTTCCATAGAAAGATAATTGAAATGCACTTATGCTGCTGAAAAGCAGTGATAAATTTATGAAATACAAGCAATTATTTTTAGCTGTCAAATACTTAAACTCATAAGCTGTAGACAGATAATTAACCAGCTAGCATGACTGAAGACACATGATTTAATTTAAAAGATGAGTCCGCAAGAATGACTACCTGAAATACAAAAAAAGATGAGGCTGCAAAAATAAAGATACAACAATTAAAATGTGCCTCTTGAACAAAATACAAAAGCATAGACCTAATTCTAAGCATATGACTATACCAGTAACTACACCTTGCTGATAATCTGCAAAATTTTTTAGCAAGGTCTTTAGCAAGATTTAGCAAGGTGCTAGAGGAGTTATTTAGACAGAACTCTCACTGAATGATTTAGCAAAATTTCAGTCACAGCTTTCTCTCTGCGAACCTAGATTTGCTAGTTAAATGGATGCCTTGTACTGCAAACACAAAGGGAAAAAAGAAAGGCAGGGGAAAAAAAGACATAGAAGTTTAAAAGAGAGTAAACTTTTCACCCAATATAAAGTCCATGTGAAATCACAATGCGTAGTCCTAAGTAGTTTATTGGTCATAACAAAAAGCACAGGGTTTTTTCTTACAAAGTATATTTAACTGCTGTCCATGTGATATTTTATAACAGTGAATCATTCAGATAAAAGAACACATACTGAAGTGTGACAAATAATTTCAGGTGCCTAGATTAGCAAAAAAATACCAGTGTAATAGTGAAGTTAGTTAACTGAAAATTTTGAAATATTAATAGCATTACTTGTACGTTCTTCCATTTCCACAGCAATGTTTGTTCCTTCTTTTTTTGGTTTTGGTTTTGTTGACATATTTATTCATACCTCTGTATAAAAATGAAGGAAAAGGAGGAAAACAGAATTCAATTCATTGCAGCACTTCCTATATTTCTCCTTTACTGTATGACAACAGAAAACTAAATGGGAAAATAGTGTGTGAGAAGGTTTTCCACTGAAACAGCTGATGTGGTAGGAAATGTCAGAGAGTTCAAAGAAATAGTTCCATCAGAGACAATAAAGGTTTTGGGGAGTTTTGGGAAAGCCTGAAGCAAATATTTGAAATTGGTTTTAAAATTAGGCAGACATTACTTTTATTACCCCCCCTTCATATATTTTACATAACAGGTGCACAAATATAGTACTTTCTATGTAAATTAAAGAATATAGTGTTGTGAATTTTCATAACATTTCAGTGTTTTTTATCTTCTCCCTGTATTATTTGAAATCTCTGCGCACATAAAGGGTACTTGGATTTTTTTTACTGAATGGAATGAAGGCAGCATGGACTATATTAACCACCAAGATGATCTGCCAGTATACTTAAAAATGTCAAATACTTAGGTCAGAAATTTGAGAATGGAGTCTAACAAGATGCAATTATGTATTTTTTATTATTTTCACCACATTTGTTTCATGCCTGAAGTGTGTGGGACCACTGATATGAAAAATTGAAAGGACAAGATTTCAGAAAACATTTTTTGAGTGTAGAGGACTGAATGTAAAGAACAGTACAGGAAACAGAAAGGAACTGATACTTAAATGCATTTCTTATATCTAGACAAACAGAATATTAAAAGGAACAATTCTGGAGATCTATTCCTGAATATCGTTTTTTTCTACTTAATTTCTTTGCCTACATGATGTAGATGGGTTTTGCAAGTCTACTCCCTGCCTTCACAAGGTTTTGCTTGTCTTCCACACGCCTTTATCAATATGAGGAAGTTCCCAATGCACAACACCTGATCTAGGAGCTTGCTTAATTCACGCGTCTCTGTCTCGGTTTCTCAAGACCGATGTTTGTGACAACTGCCCACTGTGGCCTGGGGCTGCACAGACATTCACTGCTAAGTTTCAGAAGCACTATTATAAACATGGCCATGAAATGCAGAAGTACCTAGAACAGCAGATTAACGCAGCTCAATTCTGTGCAGTTCTAAAAACTTGTAACTGTTTCCCCATGCATTAGCAATGCCAAAGTCCCCATGTGACTTTTATTCTGTAGTCCAACATCATGAAAAAGGTTATGAGGATGCAGGTTACTCAAGGACAGAAGTGAGACACAGTTAGCACACTTTATTTACAGTTTTCCTCCAGAGAAGTGAAGATGAAAAGAACATTACATTTTGCTTTTCCTTGCATTTATTGAAAGCAGTAGGCATGTTTAACGTAAGCGCTGTGGAGTTATGTTCCTTTCAAGACCTCCAGGACTATTTTGCTGCCCAGTGATTATATGCACAAAAAGGCAGACCTGTATCAACTCTGACTTCCAATTTCCGTTGAAGAACACTCCTAAGTCTTGGGTAAGTAGCTCATCTCCCAGATCCAGAGTTGAATTTCTTGTACAGCTGTCCGCCCTTAATGACAGACCAAATTAAATATTCTGTCATCCTCAAAATTTATGTTTGGAATCTAGATCAAAAAGTTGTGGCTTAGAAGAACTTGTAGCTTGTTATTGATTTGAAAAACAAACATATTTCTATACAAACTGATATTCCAGTTATGCCTACAGGGATCTGAGCTATATTGCTACATAAAGCCAACAATGTTAAGAGAAACTGGAAAATCAGGGTGCTGAAAACACAAGTGAAAAGTCATACAAATGAGTCCTAACATAATACTATTTTCATCTGATTTTGTTTCATTTGTTGAACTGTATTGGCGTCAATGGTATTACCTCTGATATTCACAGTTAAATTACTTTGAAACCAATTAATTTATTGATACCTTTACACTGAATTATTGCCACCCTATGCAGAATATATTAAAAAATAAAAAGCCAAATTTACACTAGCTTGTTAAAAAGGGAAATATCTACAATTTATAAAGTCTAAATATTTAGCATATCAGGTACATTTAATAATGCATTGTCCTGTAAAGTAACCTGTAGCATACATACACTGTTTTTCTCCAAGAATTTCAAAATATTCAGCTGATCTTCATAATTATTAATAAAAAAATATTTATTAATCCGAAATAACTAAAGTCAAACACAAGGACGTATATCTGAACCATCTACCAGATGGTCAAGCAGTGACTCAGAAAAAGAGTTAGGAGGTCATCCTAAATAATCATCTTTACATGAGCTTGGTGTGTAGTGTTCCAGTAAAAGGCCTGGTATGTTTCTTGGATAAATAAAAGATAGATGGTCCATTAGAAACAGGAAAGCTATCCTGCCTCTACAGGTAATGCTGAGAGCATTGCTATGAAAATATGATTCCATACTAGGGGATCACATTTCACAAAAGATTTGTGTACCCTGGAAAGACCTCAAAGGGATGACACAAAGCAATTAAAAAGAAGGAAAAATAAGCACTTATACATTTCAAGTTATTTGGCTTATCAAATTGGAGTTTAAAAAGTTATCCTTCTATAACTTACTCTATGGATATTTCCTAAGCTACCCAATAAGACAATGATTTCCAAAATTACAAAGATAATGTAGAATGCAGCGTTTGGTTGTTATACTTAGTTTAGTGTAGCCTGGAAACAAGATATCAACCAAAGCAGTTAAATAACATGAAATGATGTGGTACACACTCCCTCTCACCACGGCACTTCATAACATGCAGTGACTTGCTTTACAGGTATGTCGTTTGTCAGATTTGGGGAGCGGGGGGGAGAAAAAGGATGACCACTGTTACTGTTAGGAAATGGGTAGGACTATATGTTCTGTGACAATCTTTTCAAGATGTGAATTCTAGGTCCCACCCAGAGAAAGCCCATCTTCACCATTTTCTTTCAGATGGCCAGGTAAAAGGGGGAATTGCTTAGATTGCTGTCAGCATGGAGAAAGCAATGTACTAACTTCTCTTGAATTTACTGTGTGTGAGTATTAAACATCTTTCCTAAAGTTTTCAATAATTTTTTTTTGTTTGTTTTTACCTGTGGAAAAAAGGTGGCTGAATGTTTTCTTTCTTCTTTTCTATTCTTCTCTCTGACTTTCTTCAGACTTTCGTGGATAGACAGAGAATACTATATTAAAAGCAACAAGCTTTCATGCAAAATATAAAATCATCTTAAGTCTTTCTTAGATAATTTTCTTATAGCAGGATCAACATATTTTTTCCATCCTTGCACTAGTAGGGACTATAAGGAATTTTTTCTTCCCTTTGGAGCTTTTGATACAGATTGCCAAAATAAGACCACTTGAGTTTGTCTCAAAAAATAATTTTCTAAGACTCCAGTGAGTTTAGGTTACTGGCAGGCCTTAGATTTTGCTCTTCTTTCAGTGTAGCCACAGAGTTTAATATTCCGAAGATTGCGACGTTTCTGTCTACTTGCAGCCTTCAGGAGGACTTAACGCACTTCTATTTCAGAGTTCAGAAGACTAGAAAAACTCACTTTATTTGGCCTTAAATGTCTGGAAATTAATCACAGTTTGTCTTCTATATATGTAAACTTTAATGGGCAAGATTCAAAGGAGCAAAACTATGTCAGTTCCAGCCTCACGGTGCTTGATGAGACCACTGAATTTCAAAGACTTTGAAGGGCAGTTTAAACCTGCACAGTGTCATCGGATTCCTTACAAGACAGCATTGCAATGGCTGTGTGCTCTTCTACCACATTTCTACTTTTCCTTTGCTTGTTATTGCCATGTTGCTATGCCAGAAAAGAGGGGTAGAAAAGCAAGTAAGCTGGTATTCCTGTTCCTTCTTAGATGTCTTCTAACCAAAAATTACCTTTGGAAATTGAGATTTACTAAAAGTTGTGGCATTTGACACCTCCTAAACAGCACAACAGGATCAGAAAGGCTGATTCTCACTATTCACAGACGTGCAAAAGAACAAACTGTGATTCAGTGAAGTTATTTCATGCCCCTAAAAATTCAGAAGGCTCATGTAAAGACTGGGAGTGAAACTTGTTTTTTTTCATTTCCAGTTCATTAATTCATTAGAGTTATACAATATTTAAAGCTTATATCACCAGAAAGGGCTTAGCCAATTAATCTATAATTTTATAGCACAAGTAAATAATCCCAAGGCAGGTTTAAATTTGTTGCCTATTTTAGAGTTGAAAAAATGTATATCAGATCTTTTCAGTTAGTCAAAAGATATCATATGCTAAACAGATTCCAGTCTGAATTGTTGGCATCCTGATGGAATAATCTACTAATTATCTTACCATTTAGCTGTAATTTTTTAATAGTTCTTTCTGACCTTCACTTCTAAAGCTATGCACGATATTTTTAATATGCTAATATAATGCCATGTTATTTTTTTTAAACACGGGAGTTTAGTTAGCTTCCTTCCAGCCTCAGCAAACCAGCCCTTGAGAATTCACAAAGAATAATGTTAAAAATTCTTACTCGTATTCTTTCTTAGATATACATGTACGCACATATACATGTATATAAATGTATTTGAATATAGAAGATATAGGGGGTTTAAGAACTATATTAATATAATTTTAATAAATTTAACTCATAAATATTTAATATCCTACATCTTCTTAGCAACTTCAAAATGGGATTTTGAAGCTACCCAGGGTATCCCAGACTTTATTATTAGGAACCCTATTGCATTTTTTTACGGATGTTTTTATTTTCATGAACTGTTTTCCATTTTACAGATTTAACACAAGTAAATCAGATCTTGAGTTCTATTTTTAAGCTAGTTAATTATTAATATTGACAAACAGAATATCTGATATTTCTTAAGGCATTCTAAGTAGAAATGATTTAGAAGTTTCATTTATTTCATCACTGAAAGATTGAGCTTTGTAAGCCAACATACATTTCCTGCAAGCTGAAATGTCATTATGGGTTATAGATTGAGATATTTATTTAACTGTGTGGTCCATATCTGCCCAATCAGTTAATCTTGTCTGTTAATATGAAAATGATTACAATATCAAACCTTATAGTTTGTTAGACCTGAAACACAACTTCTTTAAAAAAAAAGAGAGATTTAATTACGAATACCACTTAAAAATATTTTTGGAAAGATATTTTGCTGTTATTCTTTTCCTGCAAGTTCTGTGTTACTCTAGAAATTTTAACATGGTAAGAGAGAGACATCACCTTATACACAGAGCCAAGAGCTTAGAGTTAGTCTGACTAATGTTTTAGTGGTCTAACCAGAACACAACAAGCAGCTACCATTGTCAAAGGTGATAGCAACTCTTGCGGTCCATGTAAGCCAATTTTGGTTAATTACCGTCAAGAATGCAGTAATAATTTTTGCACACAGACTTTCTAGCACCTGCCCCTCTTCTCTGTTGTTAGTCTCACACACCTGAAAAAGGCAGAGGCTGAAGCTGAGAGCCCTTCCTCCTCCCGCGGGTGTTGGGGAAGCCATGTTCACTGGGAGGAGCACGCTGATGACGGGAGGGGTGTGTAGGGGTGCTCTTCCTCTTTGGTTCACTTAGCAACACTTTCAAACATTTTCAAGAAAACTGATGCTAACGCTGAACTATCTGTAACTTAAGTCATGCTATGATTGCCTATCTTTACTGAATATAGTGTAATTTTCTGGGGTAATAACTGCACAAATAGCACAGACCTAAGCTGAAACTAAGAACGAGTCAGAGGTTAGTCATCTAAGCATTAGACAGCTTTGCTGTTACATGCAGGAAAAGCTAGACAAGAGGCATCTAATCACTGGGAATTATGCTGTTACAGCTGAAATCAAACTAAAACAAGCTGAGACCAAGTCAAGTCGAGACAAGGCCTGACATGTCCTTATGTTGCTATGCTAGCACAAGGCTTGTGCCAAACAGTGGCAACACCATATGTACTGTTCTCCTGGGATGTTTGGTATGCTTGCAAAAAAGTGACTTTGTTCTAAAACCACATTTTTGTGTTACCCTACATTCATGAAGTATTAAATCTCATCATAGGTGAAAGGTGCTATTACTCAGGATGTGCTTTTTGCTCGTATTCACAAGAGCAATCACTGGTCATCACATGGGGTACGTCAGTAGATAGTTCAGGTGTGTCAATAATATCAGGTCAGATCTGGCAGTAGTTCTGTAGGTCTGAATTCACAAACCAAAGATTCTTTACTCTGCAATAAAACAGCAAACACTTTGGAGATTAATAGATCCCCCCAGGCTATAGCAAATGGATGTGTTACTATAATGTGAGCAGTGTCCATGTGACTCTCCCTGCAAGGTGGTCTGTGTCCACTGAGGCAATGATGGCTTCTGAACTAAATTTAGAAACTGGATCACCAATAATGAACCTTCAGTGCATTTCTATTATTTCAAATATCAAGTTCTAAATTCTCTAAGTATTTATTAGACAGGAAGAGATTATTGCAAGATCCAAAGAACAAATTATGCAATAATGAAAGGATCACAGACTTGTGATTTAAGTTGGGTGACTGACCATTTTTGTGTTTTCTGTTGTGCAAGTGAGAATTTTTTTAATCACTTCACTTTAGACAGGTGGTGAAATAAAGGTTCGGTCTGTAAATCCATGAGTTATTGGGTGTTTTTTTTAAATTTTCTGTAGTGAAATGGCTGAAATGCTAGTGTGTGTATGTTTTATTTAGGATTATTTCAATGGCACATATTTTACAGCCACCACTTATTGCATAGCACAACTTTTTGTGAAAGGAAAGTTTTCCTCTTGTGAAAACTATTTTCTGCTTCTAGAACTATTTTTCAAGTGATCAGCAGTGAATAATTGACTGAGATAGATACAGATTTGCAATTACTGGGTGATTTAGTCTTTCTTTTCTTGAATTCTGAAATAAAGCAGAACTAAGTTGCTCACAGGTCAAGAGACTCTCAGAAGGTATCTGCATTAGTATGTTACTTTGGATAAGGAGTACACTTTTGAAATAGATTCTGCTTATTCTCACTTACCACAATGTATTTGCATTGTGGAACTTTCTCATTAACTGGGTTACTGCCAGTGAAACTAAACAAGATGGTGTGCTTCATATTTTCCAATTAATATGCTCCAGTTGCTAGTGGGTTCTCACACTATGGGATCAGCTGTTGGTTGTTCAAGCTAAACCCCTCAGAATACTTACAGAGCGGATTTTGGGTACTTGGCACAAACAATCTTGCACAACAGATTTGTTCCTCCTGTACAAGGCCATTTGCTATTGAGAACCTGGCTTGAGGCATCAACAAAATTGAACAGGAGAGAAGTACTTAGTGTCTGGACAACTTCTATGCTCACTTCAATTGTCCAGTCACCTTCTGGCTGGAACTTGGAAGTGAATTGTTGGGTTTTTTGAATATAAGACTTATATTGTCCTGTCCCACTGGGTTTTAATTTTGACAAACATTTATCCTCCTATGTAAATAAATATTAGTATTATCAGAATGGACAAATCAGGCTCTGTTTCATATTTTAAAAAACAGTAATAATATCATCTTTAAATAAAAAAGCATGTATAGAACTAAAAGTAATTAAACCTCCCTGAGGCTGTCTCTGAATCCATGGATCAAATCCTGTTGGTCTTTATGGCTGAAGTCCGTCAATTAATGCCGTTTCACCTGAAGCACAAGATGTTCTAGAAGACACCTCACATCCGTAAATAGAATTCCCTGTCATTCTGCAGCCCTAACATCTCCCCAGTATTACCAGTCTCCTTTTTCTCTTAGTGATGGTCTTTACAGTACAATCCCTTCTCCTTTCATGCGTTTCTCTTTCTTGGGGAGACGTCAGGACGAAGATTCCTCCTTCCGTGGGAATCACTGTAATGTCTATTTTTGGAAAAGTTTTGGGGATTTTTATGACAGGTTGTTTATATTACGAAGATTAAGTTTAAAAAAGGAGAGTGAATGCCATTGACTCGGTTTCCAGAGCGTTATTTGTTGGGATAATATTTAAAATTATAATTTAAAATGTTTAAAATCATATAGTGTACTAAAGAATCCAAAGAATGAGTTGGGAAGAAAACGTTCCCTGAAGAAAAATACCAGATACTCTGAAAATGAGAAACATTCAGTGAACCGATCTCTGTATTATTTAATACTTCCCATGCAAAAAGCAAATGCCACTTGAATTGGAAACAGTATACGATCATCCACATGTATGGCTTTGCTTAAATCTAGTCTTGACCATAAGAGCTAGCAGTGTCAGAAATTGTGCTATTCACTCAGAAGGAAATAGCATGCCTGTGAAGATCTGTACAGACAACACTGACCTGTGCAAGGATTGGAACATTGCTTAGACTCTCTAAGAGGGAATTACATAGATTTGAAACAGTAGGTAGCTGTTTTGTGAGTACGCATGCAAAAGGGTGTCTCAAGTTTTTTTTAGGAGTGATATAACAGTTCATACAAATTTGGATTTGTATATTGAATGTTTATCTGATGCCTACCATGAAAGTAATGGAGTCCAAAGATGGAAAGTTTAAAATAAAATTTCTCACCTCCCTCACTGAAAGCATTTGAACAGCACTGTACACTATCCAGCATTCCATCTTAGCTCATTTTTTTCAGTGTTTAGAATAAAAAAATGGATAACACATATTTGTTCTTATACTACCTGCTATGAAAGATATGAATACAACTGATTGAACTGCATTTGGCTTTTATGCTGAACCCAAGTGAGTACAGAATACTAATGTAGTCATAAAGGCACTGCAACTACAGTCATTTATCACCTTTGAAGCTCTGTTTACAGGGGGTTGGAAGGATAGCAACAGAAGGGTTTTCCAAACCCTGCTCACTTCTGGTTTTCTCTTACTGTAGTTTTGTGCCTAACATTTATAGGTCTGATTAAAAATTTTACTTAATTCTAAAATCATGCTTTGTTTAGTTTTGTACACCACTGAGATAAAGCGAAAGACCAAAGTTGCACAATGAAGTCATGAAATGCCAAAGTGAAACATAGTTAATATTATCACTTTCATCCTGTGGATAAGAGCATCTACTCTTGCAAGTCTGTTGACCTTTATTCCCTAAGTTACGGGAAACTTATATTATTGTACTATCTCTTTGAAAAAAATTGAAAAGAGTTTTTTCTTCGTATAAAACCTACTGAGATATTAAACATTATCCCCTGTTTTAATCAAAAGTCAAAATCTTTGGTGGATTTAAAAGTTACTAGAAAAGTATGTTAGGTGTATACCTCTAGGGTGGTTAGAGACCAAAGACAAAGGGGAAACTATCATGGATCTAAATAAATCCAGCTGCTGTCTTCTGTTTTCTAATGCCTGCTTTGAATAGTCTAGTGGACTAACTGCTCTCCCCTGTTTCTTCTGTCTTTGGTCTTAGAAATATTTCCCAAGGAAGAATGGCAGGCTTTATTGTATAGTGGTGAGAAAATTTGATTAAATACCAAAACCACAACATTTTCTCATGCAAAATACACATCATAATAAATTTTAAAGGGATTCAATCTCTTTTTTTTCACCTTTTCTGATAAAGAGAGAATAATATTAGCTATAATATAGCTTTAATGTCTTAATATTTTAATAGAGAGTAATTTGAAGTGCTGTCACTGATGAACAGTTTATGCTCTTCAGTTTGTCTTTAATCTAATAACATCCTAGAGAGGACAGATGTCATTCACATCAAATTTTGGTAAACAGAATATCCATTTATTATTTCATGTTGTTTCTAATATTATTACTAAGAAAAAAACAGAAATATTTTTCTTCTTCTAGCTCAGATGGTCTTCCCTTCAGAACGATAATTCCCTTTAATTTACATATGTTTAGTGGTAGGCTAAAAATTAACTCAAATGGGGAAAAAAACCCCAGCTTAGTGAAAATCTATGCTTAGAATGTGGTGGTAGTCAAAGCAAACAGAATGACAGCATGAATAAAGAATGGTTTTGTGAGAATAGCTAAAGAATTACCAAGCCATTTTATAAATAGACTGCAAACTTTCACCCACAGCGCTATTTTCAGCCTGGCCCCAGAGAAAATATTGCAAACATATCTTCTGATTCCAACAGGGGAAGGATTTTATTCAGAGAGGGCTTTGCACATAAGTGTCAGCCAGGAGAAAGCCTTTCCTCCCTGTTCTGCCAGTGGTGCATCAATGTTGGGGTAGAATACTCCTCAGACCTGAGGAAGGCGAACGAAAACATGTATGGAGGTGACTGGTATTTGTCTACAATATTACGCTACCTTTTCACGACCTTAATATTCAATAAAGTTATGTAAAATAATAAATAAATAAATCATAAATAATAAATAAATAAATCAACAATGTGGTAGCATACTTTCTTACAGAAAGGTTTTCCTCTGTTTCCTCATTGTATCACTGGTGGTAGTCCTGTACCAAAATCTGTGGAACGGGTTTGTGACCCTTTAGAACCCATTTGGTTTGAAGTTACGTTTTGGGGGGGAAGCTGAGGAAATCAAAACAAAATCAATGACCCTTCTCCTTTCCATATTGCAGTAAGATGAATATTTTGAAGCGTATGCTATGGAGAAGATGCAAAAAAGTAGCTTAAATAAACTGTGCTGGCATCCGATATAGTATAATCATCTGAAACTGTCACTTTAATGGTTCCAGCTTATCCTGCAAATGCAAAATTTGATAAAAATAACCAGAACAAGCAAACATTTACTGGAACAGTAATTCAGTGTATGGAAATGATTATTCAAATACTTCACTTACACAGCATATCAGTTAGTGTTGGAATTAAAATAGATAGTAAAATACTAGAGCTTGACTAAGAATGATTCTATAATTCATCCAACTAATGCCTATTCCTCAGAGGCTACAGTCTTCTGTGTAATAAGTACCAGCATAGATTGACTGCCAGAATCAGTTAACCACCAAAATCCCCAAACCTCCTCAAATTTATATATCTGCTTGTCATAAAACACTTATAGAAATCAATAGGCTTACAACTGAATGATTCTCATATTTCTTTCTCTGAGAAATCTTTTTCATCTTATGTATTGTTCGACTTTTATTGTATAGTGTCAAATAAAACAAATTTGGGCTTACTTTCAACAAAGTTAAAGTGGATTAACACTAATGTGAGGAGGGCAACCAAAACAAATAATGCAGTTCTGGTCTATATTTCTTCCTTGCCTCCAGAATTATTACTGATCTCTAGCTTCTAAATAGGTTGAGAAATATTATAAAGGTAATGTACTCTTGAGCATGACAATAAATGAAAGAAATAATTTACTTCTCATTACATACCTTCAATTTTTGAAAGCTAAAATGAAGAGGAAAAAATATCTTATTACTAATTATTTATGTGTCTCATTGAAATCCCAGTGTTTTACTCACTGCAGCTCTATGATTCACCACTGATCTTCAATTACCACCCACTGCTTTGGCCTTCCTTAACCTTAGATGTTGCAAAAGATGAGCTTGTAAAGATAGCTGGATGTGTACATATTTCTTCTAAACCAACTACTCAAATAAATACTTTCAAACCTGCAGTGCATGTTATTATCATTACAAACACTTGCTGCGTATTTCTACTTCTTTTCCTCTTCTTTGTGCTATAGAAAATACATGGGTAAGATTTCTCCCCCTTTTCTTTTCTCCACAGCTGACTAATAGCTGTGAGTATTCGGGGGGTGGAAATAATACTTAAACTGCTCATTTTGAGGTAAATTGGATTAAGATATTTTTTATTTATACAGGAAAACAAGTTCTTAGTTAAGTGAAATGTAGTTATTCCAAAGGAAAAATAAAAATATTAGAAAAGTTGGTATGATAATATGTGCCATGCCATTATCTTTTCAGAAACTTAAAGATAAAACATGCAATAAAAGATAAATTTGAATCAGGAAAGTAGTCAGAACATTGCACTGTTTGCAAAAGAAATGTCGTGGAGTAGGAGTTCATAAATCCACATTCAGCTGATGTATTGTAGTGAATTCAAATACCAATAGTTGCAAGGACTGCATTATCATATTACCCACTTCTACCTGTGTAAACATTGTGAGGGAAAAGTAGTACCTGGTGGTATTTACAAAGCAGCAAATGAAAGGGCAGAATGTACCTATATCCTGTGGAACTGACTGACCCTTGTTCTCCAAGAGAACAGTTTGCTGCTAATAGGAAAAATAAACAACAGATGGCCTGGAGGGAATTTTTTTTTTTCTTTTAATGGGTTTTTACTTAACAGAAATCCACAGCTTAAAGTAGGTCATTGTTAGCTGGGGACAGAGAACAATTGTTCTTAGCAGTTTAGATTAAACGGTGAGAAAGACCACCAGCCTGACTGGTTGCTTGATTGCCTAAGGAAAAATTAAATTTTTAAGGGAAATGTTGGAGTTCATTTTTTTTGTTTTAGCAGAAATTTCACCCTTTCTATTCTGCATGGTGTTGTTTCTGATAAGTAGAACTCAAATTCAAGAGTTTTGTGTGTTTCCTTTTGGTTTTTTTGTTTGTTTTTTATCTGAGCTCTAGGATAGAAGTGGAGATATCATCAAAAGCATTAAAATACCAGAATGCAGGAAATTAGTGCAACTTGTTATCATAACTGTTTTCCACCCCTTTTCTGGATACTATAATACATTTCTTGCCTATATCTTGGGGCTTGCATTTCTGAAGTAAAATGGGTTTTCTTTTAAAGGGTAAACCCAAGACATTAAGATGTGGGGAAGGGTTGGGATGCATGAATTGACAACTGCAGTGAAATATTGTGAAAATGGCTTGTACAACATGGCACAATATTCAAGATAGCTTCAGATCCTTTTGTTTGTGTGGATGGACCAGGAATCAATCAAAATCTGCAGAATATTTTCCAGCACATAATTTCATATCTCAAACCCCCATAAGGTTTTGGATACAGAGGAAGGACAACAAGTCAATGAAGGATTATTTTTGCCACCAGTAATCTCATCTGTGAACTTTTAAGAATCTTCTTTTTTGTGGAACGGAAAAAAGCACAGCTTCTGACTGTAGTCGTAAAATATATTTTCCCATAACTTGTGTGTTTAACTTCTCTGCTGGTTCTTATGTCACCACTGAACCTTGATGTAGATATTTCTCTTGAACTTGGAAGGTCTCAAGTTCAAAAAGAGTGGAGAAAATGAAATAGAGTAATAATAAACATGGGAAAGAAAGAGGCAGTTCATGTTTTCTTTCTGCTGGGAAGTCTTCTGGTAAGTTGTGGCACAGCAAATAAGTAATCCAATAGAAAGCACTAAAAAAAAAAAAAAATAGCCCAGCAGTGAAATGGAAACTAAAACCAGTGTAACAGGTGGTTTAGGGTACAAAACTGCTTTAATCAGTAAGGAATCCAGATGAAAAAATGAAAAGAAGAAAGAAATAGGGAAAAGAGAGAAAGAGAGAAAGAAAAAGAGAAAAAGAGAAATGAAAGAGAGAAAGAAAGGAAGAAAAGAAGAGAAGAGAAAAAGAAAAGAAGAGAAAGAAACAAGAAAAGAAAAGAAAAGAAAAGAAAAGAAAAGAAAAGAAAAGAAAAGAAAAGAAAAGAAAAGAAAAGAAAAGAAAAGAAAAGAAAAGAAAAGAAAAGAAAAGAAAAGAAAAGAAAAGAAAAGAAAAGAA
>Ga0065711_1026499_pt1 | contig 67983 bp, 36 predicted proteins | sample Hoacrofraction12_FD_59098 | JGI IMG/M metagenome (GOLD analysis project Ga0065711, IMG submission 59098) | Hoatzin crop microbial communities from Cojedes, Venezuela - Epithelial fraction 12 v2 (version 2) | ecosystem: Host-associated > Birds > Digestive system > Esophagus > Crop | place...
CCCCCCCGTCATAGATGTGATATGTGAATTCTTTGTTCTTTAGAGAAATAAATGCAGGTGTATCACGCTTTTTGAAAGGAGCGGCTGATTTCACCGAGAAGTTCAGGGCCATGTGGACTGGATTTAACAAAAGCAAAAAATGATGGATACAAGGCACAGGTGAAATTTTTAAGTTTAATTTTCATGAGCAGCGTGCTGTCACATTTGATAATATTAGAAGTCACGAGAGAAAATTTGGAAAAATCCAAAGAGAGGTTTTTGGCTGGGAAAAGCTCTTTCAAGTTCTGCCTTGTGCATTGATAAAACAGTCAGTGTGCTCAAGCTGACAGGTGACGCACGGCGGCGGGCTGGGTGTACGGAGCAATTCCCAGGTGTAACATAAATTGCTTCTTGGCTCTTCAGCATGATTTTAAGCCTCCAAAAATATCTAACAGCTTTTTGAAAAGAGAGGATAAAATGTAACTAATGATATAATAGATAGCAAGACTCATTTCTAAGCCTGCAGAATGTACATAGATCATATTTTCAAGCTTTACGTTATAATCATGAAAGTTAGAAACTTCTTTTGTATTTAATAAAATATTTTTTTTTCCACCTAATCCTGTGCCTGTGGGATTTATGGACTGCAGCAACACACAGGTGTAAGTAGAAATTGTTATTGTATTGTTTCTCATAAAAGATGTTAGTTGAGGGGTTAGAAATTGTGAAAATGGAATCTTTTACCTATTTCTGGATTTAGAATACTCAGGAATTATTACTTTTACTCCACTTACAGTTCCTGATTTAGAAAATGTTTGAACTTGAGAAAGGCTGTTGCTGAAATACCTCACTGGTAACTAGTGGCAGAAATAGCAATCTGTGTTCCAAAATTTTTTGATAAATTGTCATAATGAAGAGATTTGGAAAATTTAGGTATGCAACAACTTTTTGTCCTGAAGGGAGACCAGATTTCAAACCTTTGAAAAATGTCTTTGCTGATTGCTAATCCTTCAGTAGTTTAAGCTCAATTTAAATACAAGCCTCTATAAAAGAGAAAAATACTTTGCATATGCTAGGACAGAAGATAAAACTGTGAAAAAGAAAGTCCAAATCATGAAATAAATCTTTCAGGACTCCTGCTGTCTGCTAAACTGAATCAGCAAGGAAAGCACTGGTGGATTAGGAAAGGTGAGAAGTGTTTGTGCCCCCATGAAATCATACCCCTTTGGGGATGGCAGCTGTAGCTAAGGGCTTGTGATACCCTAAGTGTCCAGAGCTGGGCAGCAGCCCTGAGGGCCTGCACGGACTCTGAGTTTCAGAGATGAATTTACACAGTTATCATGGGCATTTTGGGCCATATTTTCAAAACTCAGAAAGCTCGGCTTTGATCCTTTTGTAATCCATGGAGCTATTGTTAGAATAGCTCCATGTTGTTAGAATAGTTCCATATTGTTAGAATAGCTCCATGGATGTACAAATAGCCAATAAATGTCTACACTTCGATGGGAGTTGTGTGCCTGGCTTGGAAAATCTGGCTTTTAGAGACAAGGCACTATGCCATACCTTTGCAGAAGAGAAACAAAACTGGTCAGATGCCATTTAAGATACGATGGAGTCTGAGAGCGAAAGGCTCTTGCAGGATTTTCAGACCTTGAGCATAAGGCTTCTTTTTTTTTCCAATTGGATTTCACGGTTGAATCTTGGTGTTAGAATCCTGAGACTAGGGAGCAAATAGCTTTTTATGGAGATTTGAATTACATTTTACACTCGAAAAATCAGTCTAAGCAGTAAGTGAAATGGCCTGGCATTTTGTCTCTGCGCCAGTCCTCTGCTGCTCCCTTCCTGGCCAGAGGCAGTTACACTTACCAAGGCATCTCGAGCGGTGTGTGACTATGCTAGAGCAGGGTACAGGTGGCTAAATGGAAGGAAAACATTAAGAACTGATGTTTCCTCCTCTTTTGAAGCCCTCCTTAAAACCTGTTTTGAAAGTCTGTGAGGATTTTAGCTCTCATTTAGCCTGGCTTGGTCAAGTAATACAGCAAAAAGACGTGGGCTTGCTTATAGCTTTCCGCTGCCAGCTTCTCAGCATGAGGTGTGCTGTCAGCCCAGTGGCATTTCATGCACTTCAGCTGAAGTCTCCTCTGCTGACAAATGTCATCACCCCTGTAGTGGACTATTTAAAGTCTACGTCCAGTGATTCCGACTATTCATCTGATCATCCTCACATGAACAATGTCCCTTCGGTATGTGAAAATCCAGAAGTTTTCCATAGCTGATATTGGGTTTGAAAACGCAATTGAAGCAGGACTTTAGGTAGTCCTGAATTCATCTGCAGTGCCCAGTGCTTACATTGCAATAAGTCACTCTGAGCTCACTACACTTTCCCACGATGTCTGCTGTCAGATCTGTCTTTATTTGATTCCATTTTTGGTAACATTTATCTACTGCAGAGATTAGCAAACTTAACTGCCAGTCAGTTTATGAACTGAAGAGTCCATAAGGTTGATACTTATTTCCTATTGTCTTGTGACTTTTCATACATCTCTGGACAAATGGGTGACTTTACTGTTATTTTCCCTCAGAGCATAACTGTAATTCAGGGTCCTAAATGAAAAAATGTTAAGTACAGAACTCCAAAACCTGAATTCTCACTTGTCAATAGGGGAAAAAAAATCAGCCTGATGGTGGCACAATCTAGCCCTGTCAATAGCATCTGCTCAGGTGAGTTATACTGGTCCTGTAGAAAGCAGCTATATGTCAGCTATGATCATCTGTTTTCCCATTTTTTTGTGTGAGTTGCTGAAAAGCAAACCTTTCCCACAACTAATTGTATTTGCTAATTACCTGTGAAAAAGTAATTATCTCCAGGTGAAGGAATCTTTGGGAAGGCTTTTTTAATTGGCAAAGATGGGGAGAGAATCTCTTCTATGGATGCTGTTTTCAGAAAAATCTTCCCAAATATTGTAGCTGATGTATCACATTAGACACATCAGATTGGGTTGCATCAGCAATGTTGCATTACATCACATCACCAAGGTAATGTGCTGTGACAGACTTTCAATGCAATGTGTCAGCTGGAAAATGGGGAAAGATGTGATTTCCTGAACAAAATGCCTCTTAAGCTTTATGGTATTTTCCCCTCTTCCAACTAAAGAAGTGGCTGTTTATGTTTTGGGGTATTTCTTAAAAGACTCAATTGCCTATTGAAGAATTCTAAGTGTGTGTTTTTTTTTTGTTTCCTGGTTCTCCATGGATAGTTAACAGGTCTAGAAAGAAAGATATTTTTTTTGCTACTTACATTTCTATACCCAGTTTATGACATACCTGTTTCCCCAAACTTTCAGCAAATGGAGAAAGCAGTTCCTAGGAGGAGGAAAGTTCTTGCCATTTGTACAGCTCTCTGTCCAGTGCCTGATCTGTTACCTGAACTCATGCAATGTGCTTCATGTGAGGAATGCCAAGGGGTGAGTTCTGTACAAGTGAGGTGCAAGATCACTGTAGTAAGGCTGCAAATGTGGAGAGAAAACATTGCAGCAATACCATGTACACATCAGTCAGAGCTGCAGTTAGAAGGTGTTTTTATACTGCATGACTTATTTATGGTGCACATGTAAAGGGGTAGCACTGAAGTACATTGCTCTGCCTTGCTTCATGACTATGAGCTCCTCTGCAGGAGTGATAGCAGGCAGATACTGCAGACTGTCTTGTCTGTTGGAAAGTCATCCTTCAGTGATGTATAGTAAGACAAAAAGTGCATTAGCCAAGGTATTTCTCAAATCCCAAGTGAAGGATGACTTGGCTAGCTCAGGGGAGAGAGGACAGCGCAACATTCGCTGCGGTTACCAAGAGTGATGTGTGCCCAGCCAACCTCACCAAACAAACAGTTGCCATCTGCTCACTGTGCTTTGAATGAGTTTCTACTCTATTTCAGTTGATGGCAGTTAGGCATCTTAGACTGAAGACCTGGTTGTAGTCCTTGTTGGGACTCTGAGCAGAGAAGATGGGAATAGGTAGAGTTCAGCTGTAGCTGTGGAAGTAGGGCACATAGAGGTGAAACAGCAAGTGCAGGTGAAGGAGATAAATGTACAAATATCAAGCTCTTTAAGAAAGGAAGGGCTATTAAATCCTTGTGAAAGCAAAAACTTAATTATTTTGAGTATCTCTTCACAACCTTCGTTGTCAGAAATAATGTATAGTATCAGTTTGCTTCCTTTCCTAGTTGATTTTTTAAAAAACTGTCTATGTTATTATGATCTGCTCAGTGTCCTAGTTGATTTTTAAAAAATTGTCTACTTTTTTATGATGTGCTCAGTGTTGTCTGATGTTGAGCCTCCTTTCAGGCATACATTATGCTTCAGCGAAACATCAAAACCAATATACAGAGAATTTCTGAAGAGGGAAGTGCTATACAATAATGATGAACATATTGTCCTCAAGCTGTGGAGGTTAACAACCCAAAATTGCTTTGGTATTTGTACATACTGAAATAAGAAGAATTTATATGTTTGCTCTCATTTTAGTGGGCTCTTGTGATTCATTACATTGGCACTTCAGGGTTCAGAACAGTCACTTGTCTCCTGCAAAGCAGCACCCTTAAGTGTGCTACTATTTGGTTGCTCATTATTGTCCCAATTCTTTCTTTTTTATTGCTGCACAAATACACTTTGGTTTCACAGTAACTTGCCTAATGCTGCTTTCTGCAGCATTCATTGTCAGAAGGATCAGGGTTCTGGTGTACTCAGAAAGAAATCAGCTAAATAGATCTATAATAGCGTTGCTGTTTAAACAATGCCTTGGATCATTAAAACTGAAAAAAAAAGGAAAAGTTGTTTATGTACCTATGGATACCTTTCATTTTACATTCAATAGGTTTTCTTATAAAATGGCAGCAGTCATGTAGAAAACATTTGCTTACCTTTTTCCTTACTTTGATTTAGTCTTTAAGGACAATACAGTCATTTTTACAGTCTGTCCTTGGTAAGGGAAAGTGCATAATTGCTGTGCCCTAGGAACAGCCTGGGAAATGAATTGAGTTGAATGTCTCTAATTTTTCCCTGCCAACCTACACTCCTTCTTGCTTTAAGCAGGTATTAAGACCGTTAAGAATAAAGGTATTGAAAAAGGTATTCAGATGCCTAAAGATGCAAACAGGCTTACAGCGTTTTGGGGTTTCTTTCCCAGAAAAGAAAGGTAGGCTGCTCACATTCATTGAAAACAAGAGGAGCTGTATGCCTGTTTCCCTCCAGCCCTCTGCAAAAAGTGCTGTATGCCTTATTGTACCCAGGAGTTCCTCCAACACTGCTACTAATCGGGATGCTATTATTTCACTCGAGCCCCTGGCTCCATACCTAGCCAGTGTCCAGGCAGCGTGAGGCCATGCCATATTGCCCACCTGGATGTTTGTGTGTAGATACCCAAGCTAGAGCCAGGCTCCCCAAGTACGTGCACTGTATGGGATGAAATCCATCCTGAAGTCTCTACTAACTCTGTGAGAATTCCTTTGGGGCAAGCTCAGAAATGGATGTTTCTAGTCTGGCAGCTGCCATTTGTTCAGCAGAATCACGCTTTAAACAAAGGGGCAACCATAGTACTTCTGTCACTTGTTTTCATCAAAATGTTTATTTTCTATCCCATATCATAGAATTCATTCAGATAAACAAAAAAACATTTTAGCCATATCTTTTCACCAAATATTAACCTTGCTTTCTATTTACAAGCTGGTATTAACTCACAGTAGCCCTTTTTCTGCGTTCAGAACTCCTATTCTAAGCCTTTTCTTTGAACGTGTTATTAATCCTGCCATTTATGTCTAAACCTGGTACAGCAGCACAATTAACTACTTTATTTAACATGCAAAGTTATAAGTGATCTCTGTGATACGACTGACATTAAGAAAGTAAATGGGGTTAAACTGATTCTCATTACAAGCTGATTATATAGTCTTTGGTTGGTAGAACCAGCAGTAGAGGTGTATTGCAGAATTAAGAGAGTTATAAGAACTATATAATGGGGATACTAGGTGAGAATGGAAGAATCCACAGAAGTCTTTAATCTGCCTCAAGCCAAGATATTAATTGTGCTTTATTCTGTAGTTTAAAAGAAATCCTTAATAACCCTGTCAACATATCCTTTTGTGCTCTTGATTTTCTTCTGTTTATAAATACGAATCAGCTTTTCCTTTAGCAAAACTGGGAAGTAGGGAAGTTCAAGCTCTTCTGCTCACAATGGGCAAGAGCTACTTTTCCTACTGCAGTAGGAAGACAGTATCTCGGTTCTTTAGCTCCATGGTCTTAGATTTCGGTGGTGAGTTCAGAGAGAAACAGTGTGTCCTGTCAGATCTAGCTAGAAGTGTTCCATGGTGAGACTGAGAGAGAAATCGATGGCTTGCAGGTGGAATTAGGGAACAAGTTGGTGATACATGTTGGTAAGCGACTGAAATGGTGACTTACCCGTCCCCAACAATACACAGTAAACAGGGAAGTCACCTAATTCTGTGCTTCGCTCTATGAAAAGCAGGAATTTAATGCAATTTTTAAAAAGTAGTAGTGGTTGAGACAGCAAATGACTATTGTATGACTAAGGTTTCTACAGAAGCTGTAAGGTGAAGGTAAGGCTCAATTCTGGCTTGATTCATAAAGACGATGATCAGCAGGTGAGCCAAAGCAGAGCTATGAGTTTCAAAAAGCTTGAGAATAAGGCTGAATGCCAGGGTTTCAGGGCAGACAGTGTATCTGAGTGAGATTTGTGATAGTAATGCCAGCGACATGACAGAAAAAACACTTGAACCACCCACTCCCCTTCAGAAAGATTTCTGCTTTTCAAACTGTATGCAGTAGGACTCAGGAAGGCACTGAAAGATTCCAGCACACAGAGCAGCTGCTGACGAAGCTGCAAGAAATCACCTTCAGAGAAGCAAGACTGAAACTAGCAGTGGGATATCTCTGGGTGGGGAAAAGAGGATGAAGAGATTAGAGAAAATGAAGAATTTCCACCTGGTTTGAAAACATTAATATGAAGAACTCAGCACAGCCTTAGCTGTGCTGAGCACCTTCCTTAGCACCCCCTTTTCAGTAGCTTGCTGAAGATTTGTGTTGCTAATTTGCTTGCTTGAAAGTTCTCCTGGGCTTGCGGGGAAAAGAGGCAGATGTATTCTTTCAGGGCAAGGCAATAAGGTGAGTAATTTTACCTCTGTGTCCTAAGCTGTGGACGTGCTGGATGGGAAGCCTTGGGGTTCCTGGGTAGAAAACACCTAAACTTAACATTCATTAAAGAGAGCTGGTTTCTAACCACTATATCCTTGATAAGTAGCACATCAGTAGGAGGGCAAAATAACAATTGCTGTAGGCTTGGAGAAGCTTTTGCATTACTGCTACTCCAATTATTTCCTTTTTTACATGTGTTCAGCAATCTCTCGCCTCTGTAATTACTGCACTGAGCAATGCAGTTATTAGATACAGCCACTACACTTTTAACAAGCCATCATTACATGCACTTGCTATCTTACAATTTAATAGCAATGTCTTTGAGGGCTGTATAACTTATTTCTCTTTTATAACAAACTCACAGACTTGTGTAGGGACACATGTGTGTAAAAGCTGGTTGCAGCTGTAGACTGTGCTAAGGAATGGTGAAGAAGCTAAGGGCAGAGCTGCAGAATGTGGAAGCTGATGCATGCTATGGTCCCAATTTGAATATTATAGTTAAAAATTATTTGTAGTAACTCAGTTGGGCAAATTTTTCCTTTTCTTGAGAAATGGTGGCTGAGGATGCTGTCCCAGTAAAACCAAGCCCTAATGTCAGGAAGATAATTGCCAAGTTAGAAAGCGTATAGATACCTGAAAGCCTCTGAGGTCTTTTGTTGATGTCAGATTTGAGGACAGCTATGTATTGTCTGTCCTTGAACACCTAAAGAAGGTTGAGAAGGTTTGCCTTTTCCCAGCTTTCCCTCTGCTTGGCAATTTCTTTCCTGTCCTCCATGCTCTTGTGATGGTGCTGAATACTAAGAAGAGGTAATTTTGTGTACATCCAGGCAAGCAGAAGCATGGTGGGCCAGGTTACCTGTTTAGCTGGCGGATTTTCTGTGCTAACCCCAGGTGGCCAGGCAGAACAGGTATTTAAAAACTCATCCATCTCTTGTCTTACTGTCTTTGAATTTGTATACTTAAAAGTGAATTACTTGCTGTATTTTTAATACATGCAGCGAAAATGCATGAAAAGCTGAAAAATTACAGCAATCCAGTGATTCATGTCATGTCCCATTCAGAATCACAACTTTCCAGTGCCAGCTCAAACACTGAGGATTCCCTGCCACCATAATGCTATAATTGCTGAATTAATAACAGCAGGATTTGGAGAGTGCCTGAACAGACTTTCTGACCCAGGTAATAGAAATACTCATGTTAAAGTGAAGTTGATACATGTGGCTTAATTATTTCATATTGGGCTCAAGTAATAAAAATCATTGTTTTCCTTGACGTAGGATGTTATAAGAACTCCAGCAAGGTATTACTTTTCAGATTTAGCTTAAGCCAGCTGTGTTGGTTAGCCAACAGGGATTAGAAATGAAGTTTTCAGGGACCAGCCAGGCTAGCTTTCCTTCTACCAGAGGACTTGTACCCCAGATCTGCTAGTCTGCTCAGCACTTGTGGGAGGTGGAATTCTCCATCCAGCTGCAAAGGCGTGGAGAATAGGAGATAAAGGGAGATGGTGAAAGCTTCTGCCAACGTTTCATTATTCCAGGATTTTATTAACAACAACTAAAAAAAAAATCCTTCCCCCTCGCCTTCCAACTCGATATCAAATTCTGCAGCTGCTGCTCTTCACAAAACGTGATGCCTGGTGGCCCCCACAGCTACGGCACTCATAAGGATTGGCATAAAATGACTGCTGCTTCGAAACAGCATTATAGGAAATTAACCAAAATGGCATGATCTGAATGAAAGGTTACTTTTTTGTTCTTTTTAGGATTACTTAGATATTGGAGGGAACTGGTAATCCATTTGCCATGACTTCCTCAGGTTGGGACCCTGATGCAGTGGTCGTATGTACCTGTTGGACTCTACATGTATTTCAGGTTTTGTGATTCTTGGTCGCCTCTGTAAGCTGATTCAAGCTGTTAGAGATCAATTGGCCCATGTCAAAAGATCTGCTTGTACGAAAGAATTGATTTAGTGAACAACTACTTGCATTGCAAACCTCAGCTGCAGCAAAAGCCGAGAGGTATGACCAAGCAGACACTGGACTTCTCAGCTCAGGGTAGCGTGCTACGCTAGGGATCTTTGTAATAGCCTCACTGAGATTGTGTGTGCATTGTGAATAAAAAGAACTGGCAGTTTCCAGGGCTGGCAATCTGGTTCCTTTCATAAGAATTACCATCATTAATTAAAAGCTCCTTTTCTGTCTAATTATTTCAGCTCTAATTCTCTTGCAGGTTCATAAATAGTAACATCACGTTGTCCTTGAAAAAGTTCCTTTTTTCTCCTTTTCTTTCTCTTTGTCATTGCCCTCATTCTCTGCCCTCTCATGTCTTAAGGTAATTAAACTTCCAAAGTCTGGTCACCTCTCTGAAATATTTAAACATAATCAAAGAGATTTTCATGTTTCTTTTGCCTGCAAAGCTCCATGACAGTTTTGAATGTAAAGGCTGCGCTTTTCCCTGCTTCAAATAACTGCAGAAGAGGGGCCAGGCCTGGTAAGGGTTCACTATTATTATGGCTCACCATTACCCAGACCCCGTGCTACCGAGTTACTGTTCCAAAAGGAAACATTTCAAGTCTTCTAGCTTGTAGGCATTGTGAAAGGTATTTAACCTGATCTTTGTAATTGCCTCTTTGCTATTTAACACTAAGATTATAGCATTTACTCTTGGATGCTAATAATTCTCTCAGCTGAACTTTTGCATCCAGCAGGTGATTTTTGCAGAATATTCCCATGGAAGATACTCACTGCAACTTGTACTTGTATGATTGCATACATGCAGAGTAGCTTGGGCTAAGTAATGTTAGTGAAAAGGAGAAAAATCTTCCCAGAGCCAGATACGTACAGCACCATTTCCCAGAAGAGCTGAATAAAAGACCTGGGTATTTTGAGAAAGAATCACTATGAAACTGCAGTGTTAAGGCAGAAAGAGAGCCTGCTTTGGGCAACCTGAGGTTGAAGTAGCGGCGATCTTTCCAGGCTCTCAGCAAGGCAATAATTTTTATCAGTTCTCTGTAGAAGTCTGCCCTTTCTGTGCAAGTATTTAGCTCACTGGCTCATCTTTTCTTGAAATTTCCTTTATTAAGTCTCAAGTTTCAGTACCAGAAAATATCAAACACAGCTAAAGTTCGAAATAAATCATGAACGCAATTACACAAACTGATGTACAGTGAAGGATAAAACAGAATGTCAGAGGCTAGTTTACGTAAACACTATCCCTGGATCAGAGGCCATCCATCCCTGCTCAGAGGAGGCCCTGTGCTTGCACCTCAGAGATGCAGGTCTACCAGCCTTATTGACAAGATGTGTAGAATATGACTGGAATGCCCATTGATTTCACTTATAAAACAGCAAATGGTGCCTGAATCATTCCAAGGATTTGGGATACTTGACTGAATGCTTTTATTTCAAGAAAAAGATCCAACTTCTTCCTCAAAATCATAGAGATGCCGGTGGTACCAGGTATCTGTGGAGGTGACTCTTCACAGCAGCTTGGCTGACACCAGGGAACAAGCAGTGAAACAGACACTGCTGCTCCAGCTGTTTCCTTACTTGTGGTAAGGGAAAACAATCAAGGTCTACTGCCTATTGTAAGCACAGAAGAGAAACACCATCTATGGGACAACTCAGGGGCTAGGAGGATCTGTCAGATCTGCCCTTCTGATGCAGCACCACATGCCAGTAAGCGATTCTCGCCTTGATCCAGTGTGCAAAGTCTTTCTGGTTTCCAAAGACAGTCAATACAGTTTCAACCAAAGCTTGCTGTTTACGGTGCGTTTACAAGCAAGGCTTCCAATAGCAACACTTTTAATAGCTGTTGAGCCCTGAAATAACGGTGTCTATCAAACCAATTCAGTTCTGCTTTGAAGCAATTAGTTCTATGAGCCACAAAGACAACAGGATTTCCAGTCCCTGTGTCCTGCATTCATCTCTGGATAAACAGAGAGCTCATTTGTCTAGTTACTGAGGTGCCTATTTCATAAAATTTGTACGAATGTTAATACCTTGACTACACACAGATGTACATATTCAGAGAGGCTTTGAGATCATATAAAACTTAAGAAAACACAAAAGCAATTCCTTTTTCTGGATATTTGCGGTGTTGTCTGAACTAGAAAGGAATGACAGAACTGGAGTGAAGGAAAAATGCATGTCCACAGATCACAAGCAGAAAAGTAGGTGTTTCGAAATACATTGATGGTAACAAGAATGTTGTCTCCTCTCCAATGTCAGAGTTTTTTAGGGCTTAGTAGGCAGCAAAATGAAGTGTTTTACAATATTATCAAATGCAGCAAAGCCACAGGTGTTGTACTGGCAATTCCATGACCTGGTAAGCAGATACCTTTGTGCATAAGGGTCTAAGTGTGATTATGCTGCTTTGTGAAGTAGAAGCTTCTTCATAAGAAATGTACCTGAAACAGCGTAACTTGATATTTGCCTTTGGAGCATGACCCTGTGGACAGTGTTTTTACTGAGATTAAGAATGAAGAAAACTGGTAGAACAGTTAACCTGGAGATATATTTATATATTTTGGTGTGGGCAGTATGGGATGTGTATTGCCTCTTCAAGTACAGTGATTCAGCACCACATGCCAGTATTGGATGCTTGCCTTGGTCCAGTGTACAAACTCTTTTTCTTTTCCTAAATACAATCAATACAGCTTCAGCCAAAGCTTGCCATTTATGTGCATTTACAAGAAAACCTTCAAAGAGCAACACTTTTAGTGGTTGTTAGGCCCTGAAAGAATGGTGTCTAACACACCCAACTGAAAACTGGAGTTTTCCTGATGGGTGCATTAAGCCATCTGCAAGTCCTGTAGATCTGGTGTAACTAATTTTATAAATTAATCAGAGATATGAAAGAAATCCGACTGTAGGAGAAGGGACCCCCTGGCTTTGGTTTTCACAGAAATCTCTTTGATTTCACCAGTGAATAGCAGCTTTATGCAGTTCTTGCTGTGTCTTATCTAATGTGTTATTGACGCTATTGCATTTGCTTTCAAACACAGTCATTAGAACATTTAATTTGCAGCAGCTGTAATTTATATTTGTAATTTTGTCTAAGATCAATAAAGGAAACTGAAGAGATTTATAGTCCTAGTTTCAACTAAGATACATTGAAACAGGCTCTATTTCCCTGAAAAGCTTTATTTAAACAGCATTTTAAAAGAACAAAATGAATTAGATGAGATATTTGCATGCAAGCATGGGTAAATAATCCCTTATGTCTGCAAGAAATATTGGAACATGTGAACACGGTCAGTGTGTTCTTCTTAGAAATATAAATAAACTCCTCGGAAAGGTTACCTTAGTGTAGGATCTAAGGGGAGTCAAGTAACCATTTCAAAATGTTCTTAACAACGGGAGTCAATAAATATTCTTGAGATTTGTTGTATTAATACTTTATAATAAGACTGTAGCTGTGTGTTTTAAATACTGTCAGGATCGGTCTGAGAGTGGAAAGCAAGACCCTGAAAGCAAGGCTCTTTCTTATTTTGCAGCAATCCTTGAGACTGGATTGCAGAAATGTGTTAGTAATTTTTGAAAAGTCTGTATTCATTTATGAAATATTCATGTTCCAAGCACTGGCTCATGCATGGGGAAGAGGTGCCGCTCCCATACAGCAGTTAGCTGAGGGATTATGCTGGGCAGAAGAGACGTGAGCAAAGGCAGGCCAGCTCAGGGTTGTAGTACAATTTCCAGATGAGTCTTATGGAGGGAAGGAAGAAACGCCTCCTGAACCTTTCTCCTATTGCACAGCAGCAGGATGGGATAACGAATCAGCACCCCAAAATACTGAAGACTGGGTATGGGGCAATATCTTTTAGCAGTTTGCAGATATGCTCAGCCCTTTTGCTCTGAAGCCTTTCTAACATAGGGTCCTTGGAGAAGGGAGTATGTTCTTTCTCCACCCTCTGTTAATTTCATTTATACCTAATCCAGCTGCCTTTTACCAACAGGCTGCTGGTATTGCTGAGCCAGGGCACATGTTACTCCCGTCTCTGATGTAACCAGACTTGACATTTCTGCTGTTTTGGATAAAGCTTCACTTCTTACTGTCATGTGATCACATGAAAATGGCAGATTTCATACTAGAAAAAGATAATTTGTACTTCTCCGTGGCATGAGGGAGAAAGTTCCACAGTAAGACCTTAACCTCCCTACAGAGCAGTTGTTTTTTTGGATAGGGTTTCACTATTATGGTGTTTTGACTTGGTGTTTTGCTGACCCTTTCTGGGTTTCATTCGGTTCAGAGCTTATGTCCTGAGACACCGCTTGTCACAAAATCCTGGATTTGCAGTGCTCATAGACCCACATGAACGTGGTTGGTGTGTGGCACGGCGAAAGGGCGGGAGCGGGAAGCCGGTTCCAGCCTGCACGTAACTCATCTTCCTCTGTCATTCTGGAAAGATGCATGTCCAGCTGACACTTAGATTCTGCAGGTGTTTATCCCTTGGGAGCAATCCAGGATGGAAATTGATATTCCTAATCTGTGCTATTTTTAGATTGCTAAAGTGGGTGGGGGGAGGAGGGGAAAACTCCCCATTTTCTGCACTTCCACTTGTCGCATCCCATGAAGGCTGCACAGAAAGTAAGAGTGGAATCTGACCCATCTCTGTGTGCGTGCCACATTTCATGAGGAGGATTCATCTTTGAATGCTAACTGGTAAAGGCAGCTAGATACTGTCCTGCAAGAGACATACTTTTTGCTTTTTGTCAGTGGCTGGTTGTTTGAATGCAATTAATCTAATATGTTTTTAACAGTGCAGTGCTGCCATCTCTACAGTACCTTGTAAACAACAGTTTTTGCTGTAGGCAGTCAACAAGCACCCTGTGTCCAGTCATCACAGAATGTTACCGTTCTGATCTTGGACTAAATGTGACTAACATCTGAACTACAACAAATTGCTGTATGGGCCACGAGACTGTAAAACCTGTAACTATTTCTATTCTTATAACCATTAATCATAATTGTATACATATTAAGACAATTAATAGATATGCTGAAAAGGGATTATGGTGCTAGGTCCAGAACAGAGATAGGATGTCTATGGAAAAAGACAGGCCTTCTTCTGAGGACCTTCTCTTGCAAATGAATAATACAGAATATGTCAAGGGAAAAAGAGTTTGAGAGGCAAGGAGACATGCTCAGTATCACATGGTGAATTTAATAGAAGAACTGAGTAATCCTGAACCACTGCTAGGCTCACATTATTATCCTGTCCATCGGAACAAAGCTAAGCCATACTGAAGACCCAGACACTTTGTTTATTGTGTACAATCAGTCCAACTCCTCACCTCACCTACGCTTTCTATTACCCGATATTTTCCTTAGAAGCTTCTAACAAAAGATTCAGGTGGAAGATTTCTTGAAAATGAATAGCTATTTGTGAGCCAGTGCACAGTATTGGATTTCACCTGCCGTGGTTTTTGGAAGAGAAATTTAGAAGGAACAATTGATAACACAGCCAGATTTAAATAACTGGTAGGTTAGTTTGAGGGCTTGCCAGTAGCATGTGATGGCCCTGTATCCTGTTGTCAGCCTGCAAGACTCTGTCTTCCAGCTTGCAGGGCTACAATCCACATGGAATGAGAATGGTCTGTACTTTCGTCATCACGTCATCACTAATGAGACTGGAGGAGCTGATTTCCTTCCAGAACTTTATGTTTGTGTATCCCTAGTATCGATCCTCTTCTGCTGAATAAATACTGTGTGGGACTGCAAGGAAGGATGGCCGACTTTTTAAACTGCAAGAAGAGAGATCTTCTGCTAAGGAGGGTTTGCTTCTACTAAGGAGATCTTCTACAAAGCATTAGCAGAGAAGCTTTTAAACTCCATCCCAGCACAGTCAAAGCAACTGGAGTGTCTTCTCCATGGCATTCCACCTCTGATTTTGGGGGCAGAGGGATGACAATGACCAAGGAAAACACTCTCAAATTTAATACTTCCCTAAGATATACTGGTGTCTTTTAAACATTTTCAGAGCTTTCACTGGTGGGTAAATACAAAACCGAACTGAACTTTGGAGCCCATTGCTTCAATGTGCTGAACACCAGTGTTGGGAGTCACAGCTGCAGTCTGGAGAATGGCATCCCCCCTTCTTTCATGCACCTTGCCAGCGGGGTGGGTGGGACAGACAGTGTGGAAATACAGCTCCGTGTCTTGGGTCCCTGGGGTGAACAAATCAAAGAAAGGAATATTTAAGAAATGTGTGCCATTAAGCCAGCGTTTCAAGTTGCTAAATAATAGGCAGCACTGTAAAGCTTCTCCAGGGAGGAGGCTTCTGGTGGTAGCTCTCTCTGTACCTCCCTGCTGTGAGTCATTGTGAACTTAAGTTCAGAAGACTTGGTACCAAGGAAAAGGCATGGAGATAATAACCTTGAAAAATCAGGAGAGAAAGGGGAGAAAAAGGGGAAGATTTGTACACTGAAAAGAGCAGAACTGCCTCACCCTAAAAGTGTGCTGTAAATGAACCCCCATGCTTCCCAGCTATATGCCTTTATTAAAGCCACCATCTTCTAAGGGTGGGGGGACACATGCATTGAGATTTAAGAACTTTACATATTGCGCCACACAGCCTAAGTCTGTGGTTGGTATGCTACCAGTTTGCAATACAACTCATCAAGGCTATGGAAATGTTTTTAAATCTTATGCTTGCAATTATAAGGAACAGTACTTTGTACTGTCTCAGGAGATATAGTGTGCTGTGATTTCTCTTCTCTAAGCACATAGGTCTCTAGTGTTAAGAACATCGACATCTTTCAAGCATGTTTTGCCTTGCTAAGAGCCATAGACAATGCCATGGCGTGTGGGAATTTTGTGGTGTCTGCTAGCTGCTGGGCCTTCTTTTCTTGGAGATAAACATACATATTGTTATTAAGAAGGACCCTTCAAGTTGTTCTTCTGATTTATATTCCTTTCTACACTGTTGCATGCATTTATTGTTTGCTAAAGGCTGACAGCCCTGGAGACCTAAGCTCTTTATTTATCCACAGAGTGAAATTCCTCTCTCTGTAGAGGGGGTGCCAAAGGCATTAATTGTCAATGACACTGTTGCACACAAAAATATCCTTTCTCTATTTTCCAGCCAGAATAATTTTGCCATGTGAAGGAGAATGCCTGAAATGCAAGCTGGTTTGGAGAGATTATCAGAGAGAGGCAATGGGACTTCAGCTTGAGAACCAAGATGAGCCCAAGTGAAGGTGAGGGCAAGAACGGTGGTGCTGTCAGATGTGAGGTTTTTTTTCTTATGCCTTACCTATGCTCTAAAGCCAAATGTTCTTTGTGGAGTAAGCTTGAGAACTGGACTGTGAAATCAGAGGTGACCAATAACCTTTTCTTTGTCAGTAGGACCCATTTGCTAATGACAGTGTCCTTGTGGAGTGAGCTCAGAGCAGTTTAAGATGGGAGCTCTGGGCATGAACACACCTTTACATTAGGCATCATCACCATCAGAGTGTAGGACTCAGATGTCAAAGATTTTTGATCTTTTTTTTATTAATCTCAATCAATTTAAAATTATCTAATGTATTCCAACTGAGCTCCTTTAGCTCTCTGCTTTCCTCAGCTCTGTATGATTTATTAATAGGCATAACTGGTATCTGCTGGTCCAGTGGTAACTCATACCTCCCAGCCTTAAACAGTCAAAAATGTTGGTTATCCTATTGTTAGGGACACAAAGAAAGAGAGGGAGGGAGAACTTGTAACAGAAAAATACTTTTTTAACCTTGCATGTTGATTTTAAATATGGTCCTAAGAGATGACTGTATCACAACTTGCAAAATACCTTCCAAAAGCAAAATTTGTAGAAACTACCAACTACTTACTATCAGCCTATTAAAAGTAATATTGAAAGGCATTTTTATTTACACAATTCCTTCTGTAAAAAAAGGGTGATGCTAGGGTGAAAAACTAAATTTAAAAAACAAAGCTGAGTTTTGATTTTCTCTTTTAGATTCCTTTAATAACTGTTTAAGTAAGAAGTGTCCTCCAGCCTGTCCTCCAAAATCCGAGAGCAGGAAGCTCCCATTTAATCTGAGGAAAGAGAGTAGCTTTCGCCCAGTGTTTATTCTGCTATAGTGTTCCGCAGGAATGGCTACGGGGCATCTCCTCAAGAAATGTGAAAAGCAGATTTATTTTAATTATATCAATTCATGTTCATTAAAAAGCCTCCTCAATAACTAACCTTGGTATTGAATTGTTTTGTATCTCTTCCTAATGCACTCAGACAATGTTTATTTAATTTAATTGACAGTAACGATTAATTTATAGGATTGTAATTCACACTTTTAGTGAAAGAAAAAAACCAAAGTTGAACTGTATTATTTGCTGCAAAGATGATGTAAGGAAATTCATCAGAGCAAACTGTATATTAAATTTTAATAGTTTCCCTCATCAGGGTCTCTTAATGGGATTTCTTTTGCAGCTACTCTAGGGTATTTGAAACTGCCTATTGCGAGAACTTGCCAAACAACACTGAAATAAATACGAAAGTTAAAAGAGTATTTAACAGTGTAACCTGTTCGCTTCCTTCCCTCTTTGATATCACTTTTTCTGGAGTAAAAAATACTAAGTTTCCAAAAGATGTCCATTCTCTCCCTTTCTTTTAGCCAGAACCTTTTCTTCACCTTTTCAGCGCAGGCTGTGGTTTTAGAATGAATAATCAGACCATTTGTGGTTCCTGGAGAGCCTGTTTGCATCACAAGTAAGAAAGGTGCCTCCAGCTAAGCTGTTGATAATTCTTGTTTAGCCTTTCTGTGCCTGGGTCTATGGAAAATAAACTCTTCAAATAACTTGGTCTAAAATTTAAAAAAAGAAAAGAAGTCCTATCACGCCCCACCATCCTTCCTGTTTTAGGAGGCTTTGATATACGAAGGTGGTGTGTCCAACTGACAAAGGAAGACTGGTTTTGTCAGACCGTGCATTGCAGAGTAGCTTTGAGAAGCCTTGTAAGGCTCAAACCAATGCTGCCTCCTTCCACTAAAGGGCAGCCACTGTCTTCTCACGGCTCTCTAGCTGGTTTCTGCCCAATGCCTTCCTAGAAGCAGCCACCCTCCCCTTTCGGTGAGTTCATCCCAAGGTGACAGGTGGGACTGGCAGTGGGTCGAGTGGGCCATCTTCCTCCGGCTCTGTCCCTGTGGGATGCACAGGCCCTGCCACAACTTCCAGTGGTGGGAAATTCCCCCCATCTTTCCACCATCTACAGAAGCTCAGTGAGCAAGAGACAACAACGTGCAACCTTTCACTTGTTTCTGTTCAATGCTCCCAGATTACGAGGTACCTTTTGAAGTCTGTGCTTTCACGGAGTGTATAGCAAATAGTTAAACCTGGAAGTAAGAGCTTCAAAGTGGGTCTGGTCTCTACAAGGAGTGAGCACCAACGGCAACAAAGTCATGGCAGTTTGTGGACTGGGGGAGGGGGGAGGGGAGGGCAGAAGGTGTTTCTATGGGACAGTGAATTATGTTGAGGAGTGAAGTGGGATCTGACTGCACGACCTACCTGCTCATGGGGAAACATCCTGCACTTCAGCTCTAGGTTTTTAAAAAATTGTTCTGTCAAGCTGAGTAAAATACCTTTCAGATGACAAGATTTCTTCCTGTGCTATAATAAACGAAGGTAAGTATGATACTAGGAATTAATAAATGGGGTTTCTTTGTGCAGACCATCACCCTTCAGTGCAGAAATCAAAGGCACAGATGAACTTTGGCCTCGCTATGTGAAGCTTTTACAATGCAGTGATTATTATCAGATCTCAGTAACTTCCAGTAATGTGTAAGCAGCATCAACAACAGCTACCATACTATTTCACTGGGCTTTCAGATAAGTATCTCTAAGTAGAACCAGGCTTTAGAGGTATAAAGAATGCAATTACCATTTTAATATCTCTGCACAGGGAATAGGAAGATTAATTTTTGTAGGTCTATTTTTGTGATTTTTCAAAGATTGGGAGAGATATGCGAAAGTAGGCAACAATACTAGAAATACAACTAGAAATAAATTAAGTGCTACTGATAGCTAATTAAAGGGGCACAACTAGATAGCAGAATTACTGGAAAAATCAAAATCCCTTGTACTTTAAGATCATGCTGTACTTTTGATTTGGTTTCCAAAGAGAATGAGAAGAAATTTTTGTATTGTTGGCTCTTATTTCTTAATGAAGTCTAAACCACATGTTCAAAACAAGACTATATCACAGAAGTCCAGAGAATATAAAGAAAAATATTTTTCTTCCCCTTTAGGCTATATTTGTTATAACACTCGTGAGTGTATTTATTATTACCGGTCAATTCCTGTTTTTTAATACATGGATGTATTGTGTTTTACGGCTTAATTTCCAGCTCGTTCGCTGCTTCCTGATGAGGCTTTTAGAGTTGGGCCAATGGAAAATATAATCAGTTTCAAAACAGGGTGGATACGTGACTACTTTTTGAGATCCAGTTTAAGAAAAGAGGTATAAACTGGCAAATCTACCAGAGAGCTGGGTTTATTCTGGGGAAAAGCAGGAGTGTTTTGGCACAGAATCAGCAGGAGATTTGCCGCAGGCGGCTGGTGACCTTCTCTTTTCCTTTAAAACTGATCTGAGCTGAGCATTTGTAGCTGTGCTACGTCTGGGGGGCAGAGTGAGGGATGATGTATCGGCCGCAGTCTGCGCAGCGGTGTGCAGCATCATGTCAAAATCAAGACGGACTTGATAACTCTAATTAGTATTATCTCCCTATAGCGTACTGCCAGGGATGTTGCTAAGATGCTGTGTGGGTCGGCAAGGTGGCAAAACAACAAACGGCAATCAGCAAGAAGAATAGAAACAAACCCTTTAAAGGGCACGTTCCACATTTTTTCCTGTGTCTCAAGCATTAGAGTTATTGAGCTTATATTTTAGACTGGGGAAAAAAGTATGGAAAATCCATGACTTTTAGATCTTGCTACAAATTAATCTATTCACCAGGCAGAAAGTTTTAAAGTGGGTTCAGGCTTGAGGTGTCATACTGATCTCTGCAAGCGAGAACAAAGTCACAGCGGCTGTACTGTCACATACAGCCCATTACGCCTCTGACAGCTCACTGCAACAGGAACTGATAGGTGGCAAATTTTAATGACCCCTTAATATAACTGGCCACATTTATATAAATGCTAGGAACACTGACGTCTCCTGCAGCATATTCCTGAGGTGTCTGCAGTTTTGTGACAAACATTTTGAGACTGTTGCAGGTGTTGTGTGGTATTTTCTCGTCTGCAGGATGTGGGGTGGGAGGGAAGAGGAAGGATGCAAAATATATATACTTGGGGAGCTGTAGAACTGTGTTTGCCTAAACTGCACTTGTCTAGAGGTAATATGAAGGCCATAAACTTCGTACCATAATAATCTTAAAACTACAAAGCCACACAGCTGAATGAAGTCATTTAACGCTTCTGTATGCAAAAAAAACCTCTGTGATTTTAAACCAGCCTTGCTCCACTGTCTCTCTTTGAGGAGACAGATTTATGGCCAATACCATTGATATCTGTTTTAATGACAAAAGTATAATTTAATGACATAAAATTAATTTGAGCTAGTGGAAGAAAGTAAGGATTTTTTTCCTCTATTGTCCTTTTAGTCAAGAGGATAGCACCAGGTTCGCTTTTACTAGTAATCATCACCCATGATTTGAAAGATGGTGTTTCTTGGCACCCTTTACCTGCTGTTGCTTTTTCCCTAAGCATCAATATTAAATACTCCAGAAGAAAACGATTTTAACAACCTGTTTTCCAAAATAAAGTGGGAGAAGAAGGAATGTTTTTCCCCAAGTATTGCCAATGACACTTCAGAAACATTGTTTCTTTTAAAAGCACGTATCTGAGCTTTCTGGAAGTTTATTCCACAGTAGTTGTATTCAGGGGTTAAGAGGCCTCCTGTGAGAGCCGCAGCATCTCCAGAATTACAAAACACAAAGTTTCTGAGAAGTGTTAAGACCTCGGTTACTCACTCGCCCACCCCTCCGTCACCACACAGATCGCCCCGCAGTCCTCTGGCATAAAATCGGTCAGGAGCCCACTGCTGTGCCTTGGCTGTGTCAGCGAGGATCTTGTTTACAGTCTAACCACCAGGATGACTTGTGTGGGATGCTTTCTCCATGAAATGTCCTAGCTTGGCGGAGATAACTCTGCCTGTGGGTTGTCATCCTGCCTTGACATTTTAAAGTATTTTAGCTCTGCTGTCTTACAGTGAATTCCTCTTGCTGCTGGTGTGGTTGGCGTGCTGCCTTCTGCACAACTCTGCATCTACATAAATCTTTTTAGGAGTCAGATTTAGTGATCGCTAACAGCTTCCTAGCAGGGCTGACAGCCACTGGCTCCTTGCGGGTCCATGCTTACCTTGTGCACTGAGTGTAGGAGCTGCCACAACACTGCAAGCCAGGGAAGGGCTAACAAAAACCATGAATTTTTGGTGGGGCTTTGAGTAAGTTGTTTGCCAGCCCTTCCTATCAGATGGAAAATAGAAATAATACCATCCGCCTGCCCTAAAGAGGTTTTCTGATAAATGTCCTTTCCTTTCCGAAAGTATATGAATTTTACTTAGTCTTATTAATACAGATAGCTGGAGTGGATAAAAAGCTGATGGGTATCCCTTGCATGAATAGATTTATGTGTTTTGGTGATGCTGAGCACTCAACAGCTCTGTCCAGTTGCTTGCATAGAATAAAAGGAGCTGGTGTTAACTGCTTCCACCACAGCTAGAAAAACAGATACTGGATATTCTCAGGAAGTCTTTATTTAAATTAAAAATGGGAAAGCTATAAATAGAAGACAATTATGTCTGTGATTTCGGTTTAATTTAAACAGACCTTTGAAATCCTTCCCATCATTGGTACTGGAGGTTTTAATCATGACGTGGATCAACACTGTAGTCACTGGGGATTTCCAGTTGGCACCTGACCATTGGGGATCTCAATGTCGTCTCCATCTTCCTAACCTGTGGTACATGGCTGCGATACTGATACAGCTGGTGGGAGCTGCAGCTGAAGTGCCAGAATTTCTCTGCTATAAGGAAATGCACAGTGGGATTGCAGCTGTATAGCCCTCCCTCTACTGTGCCCATACGCTTTAAGATGCATCAGCACCTAACGTATTTGTGAATCAAGTTGATGGCATTAATAGGGCAGTATTACTCAGCTACACTCAGAAGCAGGAACTGAAGGTAAGCATGTGATAACCTGAAGTATAAATTTATTATCTGTTTGGAAAGGGCAATAGTCTTACTAGACTGATAGAAAGCGGAAGGATTTTCTCCCAGAGAAAAAGGCCCTGGTTTGTTTTGAAGGATGACAACCAGAAGGAAAGTATTAGATCCTTCTGTTTCACGTGTGTTTCCTTATGGAAGAGGGGAGAGTTGGTATTCAACAGAGAAGTCATACTTTTATGCTGAAAACCAGTACTTTCTTCAGTTTATTTATTTACTCAAAACAATAGCTATAAATCAATAATACTTTTGGTAGAAGTGTGTCTTCAGGTATAATTTCACAGGAGACACAGGAGATACAAATGAAAAATTCTCTTACCAATTGTATTTTATTTTTAAGTTCATAGAAGGTTGTTCTTTAAAGAGAGCTTTGACTATTACTAAAACAGAAGATGTTTTCATTAAAAACAAAAAAAATGGGAGAGTGAAAAAATGCTTAGAAAGCTCTCTTTATTTGTGACTTTCTGTGGGCCCCTTTCATGCCCATGTCCTCTGGACATTTCAGCAGGGAGCAAGGCTCACACAAAGGCTGGGGAAGAGCAGTTTGTGCTTGCGTCTGGCACAGTGTTGCACTGGAAATCAGTTGCTGGCCAGGTTCATCGCTGGGCTGATCAAAAGAGAAAAGTGCCATGCGGCTGAGATAAATAAGCATGGAAGAGCAAATTTTGACAGTTATACCGAAGTAATTTGAATGAGAGAAAGCTTTGATGTCTACAAAGCTGGACTTGATATCCTGGTGGGAGCAGGTTTTCCCATTTTATGTTCATTTAATTTTTTTTTTACTCTAGGTTGGACAGAAATAACGCAAAATTACTTTCTGACAGACTCATATTCTTGCTTCTGAACTCCCAGGGAATGCAGAGACCTAGCCAGACAAAAACCTGAAGAACAAGTAACACCAAATTGTGGCTGATTCCTTGCTTACTTCATTATTACTTAGGTGTGGGTTTATGTGGAAAAGGTTTATTTTTGAGAAGTTATTCCAAATTCTTACCCAAGTTGCAATCCATAATAAAAACAACTTATAAAATGAGGGGTAAATCTTCAGATGATGCAAGGGATTTGCTGTATTGAACATGTGGAGGTTTTGTCTTGGGTAGTTGTAAGCGCAACTAATAATCTGCAAGGAAGGTCAACACAGAGGAGGCAAAGTACATTTTTAATTTACACACTTATGTAGCTTGTGGCAGGTGTTGAAACTGGCATCACTGATGAAGGGAAAACGCAAAAGATATGGGAAGATATCTGGCATTATCAGCTTTAAGTCATGGGCTTGACAATGATACAATGTGACATGCAGAGACTTAATGTAGAGAATTTTATACTTCAGCAAGAATGCTCCTGCCCCTGCTGATTAGCTGACATTTGTGGTCAAATACTTCCCAAAGGTAATGGCAGTTTTATAATTAGGCCCTCAGTTAGTGATGCCTTTCTGCTTGTGCTTCGCCTCACACAGATTTGCAGCGTGGAGGTTTTCAGTTGTGGGTGTGATATTTGACACTCGTTGACCAGAAGTAACCAGAGTAGAGGAAGAACTGGGATTAGTCCAAGCGTCTTTATTTAGCACTGACAGTTTCTGAATCAAGCTTCCACTTCAGTGAATTCTTCAGGGTTGTCAAGTGCTCATTAGATGAATGGGAATGTGTACATTTGCAAGAAGACCTTTGTCACTCTGGGATAAAGCATGACTGTGTTGCCTGGGGACACACCAGGAATGGCCTCGTGCCTCCCTGCTCTCCCGCTGTGCCGAGAGCGCTCACAGGGACCTATCAGAAGTGCTGGCCAAGAAATGCTTTTCTCATCATTCAACATTTTCATAATTTCAGACTTTTTCCTGATAGCAAATGACTTGTGGGGACTGAAACCTTGCTTTCCAGCGCCACAAAACAGAAATGTGTCAGGAGATCTTAAGTGCAGGGTGCCTGGCACTGCGCTGCTCCTCTCTGACACAGAGTCAGTAGTGGTGATGTAATGTGGAGGTCAACAAGATGACTTTTCCCTCTAGTTGCCCTTACAAATTCTGTTTTCTGCCGGAGTCCCATTCTCAGTATCTTCTTCAATGAAAATATGAATAGCTTAGTAAAGTTTTCTCCAGGGTATTTCTTATCTTGTCCTAATAAGATTCTTTCCCCTAGTTAGGGCATGCCATTCACACACGGTGTGCTTCATAACCCACAGTTGCAGAGAAGCTGCCTGGAGTTTGCTGATCAACATCAGAGAGAGGGTCTTAAATGCAGCATCAGACAGTGCCACCTTGGTGAAGCTCTTGATAAACAGGAAAAAAAAAGGAAAATAGTGAATGATTTCCATTGTTTTCATACCATAGTAGATTTTCAGAAAAACTGAAACAAAATACACTTTTTTCTTTCTCAAATGTTTTGTCAAGTTATTGCAAAAATATGAGCATGCAGAGATAAATTATTGGAACATTTTCTCTACATTTGCATGCATGGATATACGTATAGATATACATAAAAGTGTGTATAATTGTATTCGTGCATGCACTTGTGTGGATATATACACACATAGGTAGGTTCATGCATACACCCAAGAAAATAATTTTCCATAGCCTTTCTCTTGCTTAACAATAATACTGAAATACTGGCATTCAACAATCTAAATCCTCATGTGTGTTGAAGAAAGGTAGATTTTAATGGTGTTAAATGAACCATTTTGCACAGAGGGCCTCTCACCGTCAGTGGCACACTCTCAAAATGAAATCCAGTGTTCAGATACAATAATAAAAAGAAGAAAAACAATATTACCTGTTTAAAGAGAATATAAAAATCCAATTAAGTTCTGAATTTTAATTTGCTTGCAAGCATGGTTTTGTTGCTCTGTGAAAAGAATGAAACTGTAAATGACATTTCTGTGTGTTATCTACATAATCCAGAGGCTAGAATATCCTGTCATGCTTGTTTTGTCTAGTGATGATAAAACAAAACAGTTTAAACTGAATTTCTTGTAAATGGGCAAATAATCAGAAATGAACATCTTCATATTCTGATCTTTCATTAATTTGTGGATAAATGCTGTTATGAAGAGATTAGCTTTTACGAAAGAATGAATTTTGCCTGGCATCTGACAGCAGTGACAGGCTGTAGCACATAAAGTGCTGTGGGTGGAAGAGAGCTGGAGCGGTCACTCACTTCTGAGCTGTCAATTCACCAAAGGACAAGAAGGGAGGCTCCACACTCGAGGGGCCCATATGGCACCAGCCATTGTTACGCGGACACAGACCACTGTGACCAAGTGCCCCTACCATCTCCTAACCCTTCTTGTCCGTAAATGCAGTGGATGGGTCACGGCCATTTGCCGAGTTGTGTGTCTTATGTGAAATTGGTAGCACGTATTGAAGGGAGGCAGAAGGAAAAGGTGGTGATCTGAGATTGCAAGAGAGAGACAGAGTGTTAGGAGGCCGCACAAGTGACTTTGCTTCTGTGGTAACAATCTCATTGCAATAAACTCTGCTTCCCTTTGCCACTGACGGTTCCTACCTTTCCTTCTTTCCTTAGATTTGCTTCATTTGGACTAAACAGCATAGAAAAACACCTGCACCTGTACTGTAAGTATCCAAATCAGCCATTAAATTTGTATCTACAGAAGGCTATCACCCACCAGCCTTGCCTAGCAAAGACAATGTGCAAGGCATGAAGCAATAGCAAAATACACCTCAATCCCATCTGCAACCTAGTGTTGTCCAGCCATGCCATACCCTGTCTCAGTGCTCTTGTTGTCTGAGGAGTATTGACTCTTCCCAAATAAGTAGCACAGTGTCAGATACTGAGAGCTCAGAGGAGTGAGGCAGGTTTGGTTCTTTATTTAGGTGTTAAATATGTTGTTAGGGAAAGGTATTTGACCAAACTGGTAACTGGGTAGCACAGAATATACCTATGCAAGTGGTACCTGCAGAGGAGTGAACAGTATAGTCAGGCTGATGTAAGTCAGATTACTCTCAGACAGCAGCTAAAAAGTATGGTATATAAAGATAATTTAAAACAGGCAATAGTCAGAATATCCTAACTCACATTATTTTGACAGACCTTTCTGCCTAATGGGGGGTATTAAGTCTTCAAACAAAGGAGTCTGTTGGGTATTGAGCAACACTAGAAATTCTTGGTGTCTGAATTTTTAAATACCAGTCTCTGCAGTGGTGGGTGCCTAGTCTGAAGAGTGTCCAGCCCTCCAGTGTCTGTGAAATCTGCTCCTTCTAAAACAGTCGGAGAGGCGGTTTACACAGTCTCCAGGTTTTGATATTGGATCCAGAATAAATTTTTCAGCTGACCTAGAATTGTACAGAAAGCAGGGCTGTAAAACTACCAGATCTGCCTGTTGATAGGAAGCAGCTTTATATGACTTTCCACTTTTTTACAGGCTATAGGTACTGCTCCTGGCCTTTAATCTCAGTACAGATCTTTCCACCTTTGAACTATTCATTACATTGCAGCACTACAACAGGGATGGTAACAGCGTTACCTGAACCCAGATTCTTCTGCAAAGTTATGCACCCTGTTCTGCATTTTCCCCACTTCAGAAAGGTGGCAACTTTTATGCCTCTTCATGTCCTGAAGAGTAATTAAGGGACAGCCAGGTACATTTTAGATGGAAGTAAGAACTAAACTTGTATTTATTTTTTTGTATCCAGGATTGTTTTTATATTATTTATATTGTCACTACTGTGGTCTCTCGTTCAAGGTCATGTTGCCTGTGAAAATGAAAAGAATGAATTATAACTGTATGCAGAGATATAAAACAAAACACATTTAACATGACAAAGCTAGCATTTTATGATTTTAACCTTGTTTCATTTAAAACCTCAAAAATAACCTTAGAGCCTTATTTCAATTTCTCACGGGCAATTTTTTATGCAAGAAACATCACCTTCCAGCATCGTGTATGAAACCACCAGGTGTTGTTCAGCCCTTCATATTAACCTCTCCTTCATGCCTCTTCAAAGGTGGCCCAGTGTCTGTCTGCAGGCAGCATATGAAAATCAGTCACACGTGTTTGTAAACATACTATAAATCTGTTTTCATATTCATAAAAATAACAGTAGAAAAACTCTGAAAAGCTGTGATGATGCAGATACAATTTCCCTCAGTACTTCAGTACTCTTGTCCCTAAGAGCAGTGCATCACAGCAAACCCAAACTGGTGCAGTCGGTAACCAAAGCCGCTTCGCAAGCACTTCCCTCCTGTTTGTGCTGCTGGAATTTAGGGACCTGATCGTGCCCTCATTTTAAAAGCCAAACAAGAAATTCAATCAGCAAAAGATTAAGCAGTTCCAGTGCTTTCTGATACAGCTAAGAAAATTCATCACGTGTGAGTTATTTGTGTTTGAATATTGAATCTCAGAGGGGTGGTAGCTATTTTTTGTAATTCTGTGGAGATGGAGTAAATGGTTGTGAATAGCACAGTGGTAGAACAGGATTGATTACTAAGTTCCATTCTATTAAAACCACCACTTGTCGCCTTTGTTGGCGTGGCGACCCACCTCAGTTTGCCAAAAGGTCTTGTTGCATTGCAGTGGGACTTGTCCGCGTGCCCTGTTACTTTTAAGCGCTAACTCAAATGCTGCACAGAAACCAGAAGGTCTGGAAGGATTTCAGAAGCGCTGTTCGCTGTGTGCTGCCTCACGTACTGTTTTTGCTACAGAGACTCCAAGTCCCTCTCCGCCGTCTGTGACACAATGTGTACAAATGGCATCTCATCCGGAGCGCTTGCTCTGCAATCTTAATGGTCCTTTCCAAGAAAGAGCTCTAATAGTTCATTGAAATTGCATTTAGTCTGCAGGCCCCCTGGAGCTATTATGAATGCAATTAATGTCTGCAGATCAGGACAAAAATGCAAAGGACTCTATGCTGTATTGACTTAATATATCATAATGGCCCTGTCTGGGCCCGGACAGGCTATTATTGATCCAAAGGGTTTGGTGCACACCACAGTTGCACAGTGCAGGCTTTGGCGTGACTTGAGGTCCTGCAGGAAGAACGGGCTTGCAGTGTGCCTGCTAGAGCAAAAGCCAGGAGCCTGACCCCAGCTAACAGTACTGGCAACTGTGGCTTCGTTTCCCCATAAGCCTGTGTGGGCAAGTGGTTTTTAAACCCATACAGGAGCTCTGTGGGCAAAACCAGCCCGTGGTGTCATGTTGGCTCTGTTCATTTGCTGGTCCTGGCTTGCCCATTCCTTGTTGGCTCCTGAATCCCCATCACTGCCCACAGGGACAGAGATTTCTGTCTCTTGTACATACACTCACAGATGCCACGCAGAAGGCAAAGACCCCAGGGTGGAGCAGACCTACCGGCATTTCAGCCCGGCTGCTGGTGCTGGGCCAAGCTAGTAGCCCAGGATCTCTCTGTAATAATCGAGCACCTCTGGAGTGCTTTAGCCTGACCTCAGACCCTCGAGACCTGCAGCCGAGATGTACATTTCACTGCTGATGGAGGAGCCATTTCACTGCCATGCATTTTGATTTCATGCTGGGCAGTAAATGCAGGGCACTTCACGAATTGTGATTATGTTCAACCAGTGAAGCCTGATTTCAATCACATATTTTCCTGATTTTACACAATGAACACTGAAGCAAACAGATAAGCGAATCTATGTTTTATCTTACAGAATCTCCCAAGTGCCTGAGGCAGTTTCAGGTCCAGTGGCTGAAGTTAAGCTAAATTAAGCACAGTTGAAATGCAGAGTAGGCAGGGAACATCTTCCCTTCTGAAGTCCTGGCAGTACAACTGGCTGTACAAGGGGAAATCCTTTTAAAAGGCTGAGAAATTGTTTGCTTTGAAATCTCCATCATCTGTTTTATCTGTTCTTTTAACCTATGTGTTCACTCAACACTGGAGTTTCAGTGTCACAGTGCATCCTCTCAGTCCAGTTCAGGTGTCAGTTTCTAAACATCAGCTTCGGAGTTCTGCTACTTGTTTTGGCTGTGTGTTTTTTTTTTTAAATGAAACTGGGATTAGATTCATATAAACTGCATGTGTTCATATATAGTACAAGAATAAGAAAAATAAGACAGGTGAATTAAATGAATTGTGTTTTACAAATGATCTGTCCCTAATCACAGTGGTGCTTTTGATATGAAAATATAGAGGTAACTGAAATATTGATACTGCTGCACTTCAAAGTAAAATGAAGCAATCTCAGGTCTTTGTCGCTCTTCAGATTTGCACCATTTCAGGAGTAAGTGCTATAAACATCTGTTTATATGGAGATGGAGTGTAATTACAGAAGAAATCTTTTCCACATAAGTATATGCTTTTTTTAATGCCACTTCAGTGTATTTTCACTTTAATTATATCATTCTACTATTCAGGCAGAACTTCTGGAATTTATTTCAAAAGAGTCATGTAAGTCCCTGATCCTAACATACCTAAAAATACATTTGTAGCATTCATCTTAACAATGTGCAGTTTCAATCCTAGCATTAAGCTCACCTGTCTCAGAGCTCAGCACATCCGTAGGTGAGTGCAAGCTGACACAGTTTTATCTTTGTGCAGAACCATTATTTTTCCTTATCACATGCAGACTAAGAGGGAGGCTTCCCACAGAAGTTGTGATCAGAAATGGATGTGTCAGCTGTTATCGCCAAACTTACACGGTTGTAATCACAACTGCTTGTGTGTGCCAGAAGAAATTGGAATATTTACAGCTTTTCAGTGCAACCTGAGGGAAACAATTAAAAATGAAATACAAACATGCAGTCACATATACAAATATATGGAAAAAGCAAAAATATGTGTGCAGACATGCATGTTCACATTCGTAGATAAACAGGATGCCAACAGGAACAAGCGGAAAGTGTGTTCACTAGTAGAAGACATTACCAAAGAGACAGAATATAAAACTGTATAGAAGCAGAGGACAAGGCAAGTGTCTCAAGAGCAGAGCTCATGTTAGCAGCTTTTCGGGCAAGTGCACGAAGGTGAGCCCACTCAGACTGTTCTGGTTCTGGGCTGGGAGGAAGCTGTATTTGCCCTGTGTGCTTTGTACTCTTTTTTACCAAGACAGATAAAGCTAGGAAGAAGGCTTTGTGCTGATGGAGGAACACTCCACCCTATTTGCAAAGTCTAATAGCAACAAGCTACTCAGAAATGCTACTGCGTTCAATGAAATTGATGCTGCAAGTAGGATGAATGGGTCTAAATGGAGACAAAATGTTGCCTGCTAAGGGTATTATATCAGGTGTGAGGGTGACCTCTAGGTTTTGTGACTCCTTGCCACCATCCTTTCTGCAAGTTCACACGTCCCCTTCTCTCTTTTTATTCCTGTAATTGTGCTACTGGGTTATTGTCACATGGCCTGACCAATTCGTATTCCTTCATGAGCATAGCAAATACCTGCATTTCTTCTGACGATGCAGAGAGTCTGAATTGTTTAGTTTTATTGCTGCTAAGTTTTCTTCGTCTGTGTGCTTCTTGGGAAATCAGTACTCAAAGGAGCAACCTGTGTATCTCTGACTTACACGCAGTTCCAGCTGAGCAGCACTAGGCTTCTAGCAGAAGGACTGCAAGAACAAAGCAAAAGGGTCATTTAATTTACCTTGGGGGATAGTTCATTTTTCAAATAGTGACAATCTGAAAAGCACAAAGCACTATGCCAATATCTTAGTCACTCTCAAAAATAAAATAGTCTTTCTCGGTAGGAAAATAAATGTCAATGCTATGTATATTTGCATCGAGCAGCAATTCTGCAGCTAATTTCATAGTAATTGATATGCTGCTATGTTGCTTTATTAGGAGCGTTGAATCATCAAACATTAGGCCAGAGTTGGCCTAATACCAAAGTGGTCATTCGCCACTTACCTAGCAGGCTGACCAGTACACAACAATAATCAGAGCTGGCACAGAGCTTAAGCACTGATGTCCACAGGTGGCCTGAATGCAGTTCAGAACATTATGGGCCAGAAATACTAACTTATACGGACAGCTGAATGAAACCAAGAACTGTCCTGGATGATATGAAACCATACATCAGATTAAAAAAGAAGCTGCGCTCCAATGAAGAGGCCATTAAGTAGCTGATAAATGGAGGTTTCTATGAGTAGGATTTCAGGATGCTAAATTCAAACCAATGTCTGTTTTTGAGTGATGCTGGTAGGTATCTTTGTTATGTGTGAAAGTGACTGTAAGAGTAACTTTGTGAGAAAGGTGCATAATGGGTTGTCTGTCTATTAGAGGGACATGACTAGGTAGGCTTAATTCAGAGACATGATAATTTCATTTTAAATGCAGAACCACGACATTAGCTGGTGTATAGTGGATTATTTTCATTGTCTCTCCCAATACACATCCGTTCAACATTGCTGTTGTTGTGCTGCAAGGATGCACAGTAGGCAGTAGCGTTGTGTCCACAGCTCCAGGAATCACTCTCTCTAAAATGAGCAAGCAACAGTACTACTGGTATGACTCAAATTACAGATACCAGAAATCCAAAAGGAAAAGAAAGAAGTATTTGCTGCTCTGGATAACCCCTATTCAGACGTATTTACGTTTAAGCCAATGGCTAGTTATAACGACACTTTCATGCATAGAAACTACCTGCCCTGCATAGACTTTCTCAAACCAGTGCTCCTGGGTACTGCTGCTGTAGCAGCTGGTCAGAATATACCTTGTATGTGTGCTGCTCCTTTAGTGGTCCTTTAGTGGTGTGCCCTGTGCCTGTTCCCTGGCTGTGCAAGGCAATCTGTGTCTGTAGTGTTTGCTCTGTCTACGTACGGCTCCTACAAGGCAATTCACTTGTTTATTCCTGCTTGTACTGCTGGGAATGAGGACTAATTGCTATCAGAGGATCTCATTACTCTTTCTGTAGCACATCAGCTGGACATCCCAGACCCCATTACCTAGCGAGGCCGCCTGGTGATGAACTAATCCTTTTATGTTAACAAGATGGCTTCATAGTGACACTCCTACTGCAATTACAGTGACAGGCTCAGCACGTTTAGTTTTGGGATCGAAACAGCAGTAGGCCAATTGCTGAAGTCTTTGCTCAAGTAAGCACAAAGCGAAGGACAGCAAGGTATTTTCCTTACAGGACGTAGAAAGACCCGTGGAAAGCAGGTGTGGGCACAGGAGGCTGCTTGGCTCCAGCGAGGCTCGGTGGAGGGCGTTTGCCAGACGCTGCTTAAAGCACTTCCACTTGGCTCCTGCTCTGAACCAGCCCTGGGAGGAGGCTGTTTCTACCCCTGGGCTCCAGGTGAGGCTTCCATGCCTGAAAGCCTTTGGGAACCTTCCTTGTGATCTCTGGCTTCAGCAACAGGGACTTTGTAGCTAAAAAATTACATCTGCGGACATAATCCATGGCCCTCCCTGAAACCTGGACCAGCATAAGGATGGCCCCACAGGGTTTTGATTCTCTTGAAATGTGCTCTTCACCAATTCACATAGTTTGCCTTTGACTTAGCAGATCCTCTTCAGGTTTCTGCAGCAAGCAGGTGTTTTCCCATATTTCCAGCCTGTGAACTTAAAGAAATTCTAAAATAATTTGTCATTTTATAAATAAGTTATACAAGCTGTCACCACAAATCTGTCACCATGCAGACGGGTGCAAACATGTGCAGTATGCAGAGAAAGACACAGACACCGAGATCAGAATAAAGGCCGTCTAAAAGCAATTACATTTCCAGGTATTAGGCAAACACAATTATTTAAACTGTTAGTCAAAAACAGTTGATAAAATAGATAATTAAAAAAGATTGACCTGAAAGCTGATTTTAAATTACTCTGTAACGTGCACATAACTCATATAATTGCTCTCTCATGACCCAGCCTCCATTAAAAGGAAATTTCACCTAGGAAAAAAATTATATATATGCAGCACAAAGTAGTTAAAATAAATACATATTCTCTCGAATGCTGGAAATGATGTGAGAAACTGTATTAAAAAGTGGGAATAAATTAGCCCTGCATTGCAAGCTGTAGTATAGTCTGTCATTTTAATAAATCACACTCGAGGCATTGAAATAGGAAGTAAGTATAACAGTGCATTAGACCACTGAAATAGATGGCCTATCATATGTAGATATATAAAAATTAAGCTGGAAAAAGACTGACGAAGATAATGTAGATGCTGAGATAATGGAGAAGTTTGTTTTTCTTATCTGGATTACAGTAGCTCCTAAATGACGAAGGGGGTCCTGTCATGCCATGTGCACATAGCTCAAGAGATACCAGCTGCTGTGGAGAGACTGCATTTACTCTAGACTAGACATAAAAGAGGCAAAGAGAAGAGGAGCAAGAACTGTGTGGCACAGGTAGATTGAAGGCCAGATTTCCAAATATGTTTAGTGCATCTTGATGAGGGAGATGAAAACCTTAGAGGAGTCTCAGATACCATTTATGGCCTGCTGAGGTCATGTGAGTCTGACACAAAGATAAAAAGCAAATGCAAGAGACCCGAGGCCAGATTCGTGTCCTTAGCGCTGGCAGGCTGACTGAGCTGGACACATCTGAAATCAATAGTAATTGCTGGAGAAGAGAGCACATCTTTTTGGCTCACCTTGCAGTTGGTACCACCCTCTGCTTCTGTGGCAGTGTGGCACATGAACAACTCACAAATAAGGTTTGGTTGTGCAGTGCTCTCGTAAAAGAAGAAAATCTCACAGTGCCTCTGTTGTGAGATGTTACTTCTGACTTAGCTTTTAATGGCTTGATGCTCAGCTGGAATAAAGAAACTTAACTGTCGAGACAGTGAAACTACAGCAGTTTATACCCAGTTCTGTTACGTCTGATCTTTTTGGTCATGGTTGATGCTTTCAGTACCTGTGGCCAAATATATGCATTGGCAACAACACCATCAAATAAAAAATAAATGAATTTTGACCTATGGCTATCCATACGTGCACAATTCAGAGAAACTGGTTGAAGAGATGGATAGCACCAAAGGACATTTTTTGAAGAAAATCTTGTAAGGCTCCAGTTTTAATAACGTGTAGCTCTGCCAGTCTCGTTGCTGGAACATGACAGCACCCGCTTTCAATTTAAAGTGCTCTCCTCCACACGTAGTACTTCTCTGAACCTGTCACTTCTCAGGAGGCACTTTCTCAGGCAGTCTACGTTTTAAATCAAGCAGTTATGACAGTTTTCACATCAAAAGGGGACAAATTAGTGAAAGCAGCATATATAGAAACTTGGTTACAGTAACTGCTAAACAACAGTAGCCAGGATTCCTGGGAAATAACTAACTGGCTCAGCTTCTTGCAGTGACCATCCACAGAAAAAAGAAAGTCTTGTAGGACTAAAGCAGCCTACTAGCTTTGGTGCCTAAGGTAATGAGTTACAAAATGGTGCAGACTGAGATCATTAATCCTGTATTTATTGACAAGTTTGAAAGCTCCAAGTAGGCCTTCATTAGAAATTCAGCTGAGAATGCAGTCTGCTCCTGCGTCTATGATATCCTTAAAGCCCTCTGCAATTTTAGATATGTTTGTTCTCCCATGTGGCCTTTGAGACAGAGTGATGTGGGTAGTCCCACTTCTGTGGATGGGATGTTGGAACCCAGAGGCCATCTGAGTGACTGCCAAGGGGCTACAAGGTAGCTATATTGAATCATGTCTTGAAGGCAAATTTCACCACCTCACCTGCATGTCCCTTCTTTACCCTTTGCAGTAACTGGAGCTGCAGACTGGACACTGCTAATTTAATATTGCAGGTTTTTTACAGGAGTTCAGGCACAGCCTGTGACTTATTGAGCAGCAGTAGAATGGAGTGGTTAGGAAGGAGCTATTTTACTAATCTGCTTTCAGAGTCCAATTTTCACATCTGAGTCTTATGATAAAAGATCAAAGTCCCTCATTAGGGGACTGAATCCAATGTTTAATACACTTAATGCCCACTCTATATACTCACAAGATAGCCTAGTTTCCGCATAAAACAACATCTAAGCTCCTTTTGACGCTTAATGAAGGGACAGAATGAGTGTTTTTAAAACCTCATTTTCCTACAGTGGTGGAGCAGGACTGACTTCAGTAGTTATACTGTCATACAATCAGCCTGTCAAAAGCAGAATCAGTCTCCTGTGCTTTACCTGAGGGGATACAGGAGTATCCTTATTAATTCATCTGCCTTTCAAAAACTGTCCTGTGATATCCTGCACTATAATCTTTGAAACGTCCTGGGCTTGGGTAATGTCAAAATTTGGGATATGAGCGCACACTATTACTCTCTAAGTTGTATTGGAACTGATTAACCTATCAATCTCTGTTATTCAGCTACTAGAAACGAGACACATACTTCTCCTGGGGATTTACCTGCGTGAGATCAAAAGGAAACAGCTTTCTCCCTTCCTTGCATGAAGGTTCAAAATTTGTTTGGACTAGTGACTTTAAAAATAAATAAATATATGAAGTGACCTGAATAACTTGAGCAATTCCCTTGTGATTAAGGCAGGAAGCATTTGAAACATGAGAAGTTGCACCCATGTTTAAATGAGAGAGGTCCTAGTTATTTATTTAGAGCAGCCAAAAGCTTATCAAAAATTTAACCAAGATTTATTTCTCCGTGATTGTACAGGCACCACAATGTGCAGAAATGGAGGCTCTAACTCTGTTAAATGAAACTCTTGAGTTTTCACCTCCCAGCTTGCCCATGCTAGCTCAGTGGGGCCAAAGCATCCTTTTCTCCCATCTTCCCCCTTCCCCAAGCACCTACAGAAAATTGCCTTTGTCAAGGCAGTTAATAGGGTGTATTTAAATGGCATACCCACTCAAAGAAATTTGCATTTGAACTGCTGCTGGGGGGCTGGCTGTGCTGGCCCACACCAGACTGTAGCTGCAGCTTTCAAGGCTGTAACTATCCACCCCTGGCAGACAATATCAAACACAAGCCAGTCTGCAGCAGAACCCCACTCCTCTCCCATCTCTGCGGTGGGGTGGCTATGAGCCCTGGGCCTGGGAGAGCTTGGGGAAGGGAATGCAAGGACTGCCTTCCCAGTACCCTGTGGGGCAGTTAGTGCCCGTATTCCCTCCCCCTGTATCACTGGTGGGAATATAAACATTCTCGGTGAAAATGGGGGAGAGGATTTTACAGGCCCAGAATAAGACCCAGAGGTGAGGATAGTTCCTTGGTTATCCATCCATCCATCCATCCATCCATCCATCCATCCATCCATCCATCCATCCATCCATCCATCTATCCTACTGGGATAGGTGATGCACTGGAAGGCAGCTCTTTTTCAGTCCATTTCTCTTTTTGGGACTGTATTTTTTTTTTCTTCCATTGGGGCCCAATTCTCCAACCTGAGAAGTCAGAGCTTTGCAGCACACAGATGGTTCAAAATTCCCCAGTGCCTGAAGCTTCCCCGGCCAAAGGTGAGCGTAGCTGCAGGAGCAGCTTTGCGGCCGGGCCCCTTGCCATCGCTGGTGAGGAGCTGGTACCCACAGACCCTGAGTCTGCAATCCCTTAAAGAACCAGCGCTGCAAACTGGGAGCTGTTTTTAAGCAATTTAGTTCAGATCTCACCAATTTTGTGCACACTGCCTCAGAGCGAGGTCTGGGCCATTGCCCTATTCTTTGAAGTCCATTGCATTTGTGATTTTCTTTGATCATTGCTGTGGAAATGACTGAAATGTTTTTCTCGTAGGTTTGCATGCACACAGGCATAAGGTGACTGACAACTTCAGTAAAGGTGAAACATCTGACCTTATCTTGACTTGGTTAGGATTAAAGTAACATTAGAAAGGACAAAATTATGTTCTAACTCCCTTGAGAGACTAATGAGAAGGGAGTAATATTATTCTTCTACTTCTATCAATATACTTAATACATTAAATGACTGTGAAAGAGCTTTGCCAGTAAGCTTAGCAAGCATGCAGGGATCTACAAATACCAGATAGTGCCTTAGGATTTCTAAGGCATCTGCTTCTTTCACTGAATTTCCAATGGTGGCACTTGATACCTAATATCTCAAAAGGATAAAAGGTCCCTGAAAAAGAAAAACATGAATCCATTCTTTTCCCACCATCTCTGAGCAGGAAGGTCACAGAAAAGGGGAAACTTGGTTTCTTGGAGAAGCCTCGGACACGCTGCGTTCTCCCTAGTTTCTAGAGCTTCCCAGAACTGCTCTGTGCACTGAGCCACAAGAGAGATGTTCCTGATTTCTTAGTCTACATGGTTATTTTCTTAAATAAAAACTTAAGAAACAGTCTCTGAGTCGTTGCACATAGCTCTTGCAAAAGCAATTCAAAGCTCAGAGGTGATCAACCACGGGAACAATGCTAGGAATAGTACACAAAGTGCTGAAGAAGCAAATAATGGCATTTCTTAATTTTGATTGCATCAATCTGTGGTGCCCCAGCTCGCAAACCCCACTTGTGATCATCTCTGAAAAAGGCTACAAGGCAACAAGAAAGGATGGAGCTCAGGAAAACAAGGGGGATCTGAGAGAAAGAAATGGTCCATATGAGGTAAGCTGAATGAACATTGGACCCATTTGTGGGGGAGGATATCCTACTGGGCTTTCAAATCATGAATAATATTGAGAACATAAACTGGGAATAATTATTCATCCTTTCTCACAATACATGAAATACTTCTTATACTGAAAAGATTTTTGGTAAATAGCTACAATAACCCCCAAAATCAAGTTGGATATTTTAATGCTTTGTAAGTGGTAACTAGGGAAAGAAACTGTACAAGGCTTGCATTTTCATTTGAAGTATTACTGCATATTTTGATTCATTTGGCTCAGTTCATGATATAATGGAGCATAACTGACTGTAACTTGGCTTGATGTGTGTCCTTGTTACACATACTGGAACAATATCTGCAGAAACATTTGAAATTACACATTTTTTTCAGACATCTATTTTAAGGTTCAGTAACTTCAAACAAGCAGAGCACTTAAGCATATTTTAAAGGCTTATTTCCTGCAATCATGCGTGGGTCATGGCTTATTCCTCATCTGAAAGCACACACTTTGGGATCCTGATTACAGGAGGCGGCAGTGAAGGAAGGACATAGAAAGAAACAGAAAAGTATTGGACTTTAAAAAAAAGCCCAGAGATCTTGCATCCAACTAGTAAATCTTTAATGGTCATTTAGAAGAGAGCTATTTTTTAAAATTCTGAAGGCGGGACCCCAAGAGGCAAAACAAAGTTGATGATTCAAAATATCTGTTAGGAGAATTTAAGTCAGTGCTCAGCACTGTGTGTCCATGTGTGACACAAAGGACAGGCTTCAGGAGAACCAGCTGTCCTGGCAGGGAACCTATGGGGGGAGCAGACAAATCCAGTATTTCTTACTGATTTAGTGAATATCTGAATTAGTGAATGTCTTAGTACTTTGTAATAAGGTTTTTAAGGGAAAGGCAGGTCTGTGAATCATTTTTGACAGGAGTAGGATGGCTTTGCTTGGCCATATGCACAGCTTCTCTTAAATGAGATGGGCTGGTGAAAGGATCCTGGTGTTTTACTGGAGAGAGGTGGAAATATGACAGCTTTCTGCAGCAGATAAGAACGGGATTCTGGGCCAGTCTGAATAAGTTATGCAAATAATTACCTGTGAGTAAATTGCTCAGGAAGAAAAATGCTAAATATATTTATTAATAGGTGCCATATGTTTTTTTCAGCTTCCTGACAGAAGCCTCGTAAAAGCACACAGCTACATTCAGGAGTTCCCCCGTCACACACATTTTCTGCATATACTTTATACACTCACCACTTAATAGCCAGAATACTCATTTAGTGGATATTTTAAAAGCTTACAACCATCCCTTCAAGGTCTGTAAACATATACTGAAAGTCTGTTTATTCCTTTCAATCACACCTAGCTGAAATGTCCAATATCCAAATTTCTTAAATTAAATTACTAAAGAAATTTGGATATTTAATAGTTGAACAGGAGGTTTTCATATTTTAAAAAATGAGGAAGGGAATTTCCTATGCAACTTTATTTTCTTTGCTTTTACACATCATTGAAATGCTGATATTTCTGGAGTACAGGATTTTTGAAGCTACTCTGTTATTACAAATTATTATTATTATTGCTTTTCAGAATTCTTCCAAATGTCATGAGGCAGGCACTCATGCTCGTTGTTGGAAGTGCTCCCCTCTTTCTCAATACCTCTCTGTTTAAAGGTTTTGCCAACTGATGTGGTTTACAGAAGTCTCCAGGCTGCTCTCATTTGTGCTAACAGAGTGACCTTGAGCTGAGTGGGCAAGAAATGAAGGGAGCACAAATCATGCCAGAGTTCTCCTTTGTTCCCACCCTTTATACTCCAGTCATTGTCCATTATCTCCTCAGAGACTACTCCAAAAATTGGGTTATAATTGTCCTCCTCCTTCACATTTTTACCTGGTTCCTGGCAATGTCCAGAGCAATACCCAGGGGTTTCAGCCACACAGGCATAGGCTTTGGCTAATTGTCTCTGGCTCAGATATGTGAAGTATGGCAAGCAGAGGCAGGAGTTTAAGGTCTATTTAATCAGCTCAGTAATTAAAATTTTTATTTGAGCTTGAGTTGTTTATGTACAAGAGAGGATTCTGCTTCTGGAGGGGCTCTGCCCTGTTTGCACCCTGCATACACCAATTATTGGAGATGTCCTGAGCAACAGCACTAATAACAGCGTAAGAATTATAAACTTTTCCTAATGCTGCAAAATTAAGAGAAGACATTAGGAGATGTTTCAGCTGCCTTGCAGGTGAGTGATGAGTAACCAAGCAGTTACAATGGCCATAAGATGGGGACAGAATTGCTCTTGCTGTGATGTGGTGAAAGTAATTTGTTTTAAGTCCAAGTGTGGTGATTGAGTCTTGTCTCACAGGGCAGCTGGTAATTATCAAGGGTGTTTTCAAGCCTTGCATAAGTGGAGGTAAAGCCAAAAAGGCCAGGCTGCACATTTTGTAAAACCAATTTGTAAATTCCAAATTCAAATATTTTGATTTTTAAGCTCAGGTTTAGTCTCACCACTGGGAAAAGCCCGTTTCTCCCTACCTGTTACACTCAGAAGCACTTCTGCAGATGAACACCAACTTTCCATCCTGCAACCTCCCACAGACATATGCACGCACATTATGTCCCATGTTTAATTGCCTTTCAAAACTGCCTTATCTTGGCATGAACTTGTCATTGGTTTATCTCTGTTCAGGGTAAATGCATACCTAATCTTATTACTGGATGCATTCAGAGCAGGCAATCTCATTAATAGCCACCCTTAAGGGATTTTTATCCATGGATCAATTTCATAATTGGAACACAGCTACATAATATATAAATATATCCCTTCAGCGGCACAGCCGTTCTCATGCTGTTCAGTCTTGCACGTCTCATGGAAAAAAAAAAAGAATTCAGAAAGAAAGAGTGTATTTTTAAACTAGAGATCCTTCTTGGAAGCTTGTTAGGTTTTCAGATCACACCACAGGTTTACAAGCTTGATTTGTCAGGTTCATGATTCTTACTGGATATGTGATTTCTATCATTTTTAGCCTGGATAGTCACTAAGAATAGTTTTCCCTGTGCAATGCATTGAATTCTGTATGCTCTTTGTTGTATATAGAATTCTATAATGGGGAAAACCTAACTTGTTAGCTATATATCATTTTCAAAAGCAGCAGGAGCTATATAGCTTTTAAGAATTAAATTATGTTCATTTATTCAGTGACTGCAAAATACCCTACTAAGGGTGTAATAGTTTAAAGGCTTCCTAATCAACTTTACTTCATCATTAAATAATTTAGCTTTGTGTATCTGAACTACACTTTTGTCACATCTCATATATAGGTTAGTTAGTGAATAGGAGTCATTACTGAGTCTGAGTGAACCATTCAGAATTAAGCCTGAACCAAGCAAAACTGCCTGGTTTCAAGTTGTGTGAAGCTTTCAGCGAGTCTGGGCTGTTTCCAGCACACTTTGATTCAATTATATCCAAGACCCAGAAATAGAAAATATGCGTATACTGCACAGACCCAAGCTGCAGCAAGCATTACTGAGATTTGGTGGATTCCTCCTTCCCCCTCCCCCGTTAGGAGCATTACAGATCTGAGCAAAAGCGACTAATTTTCCTTCTGCCTCCTACTGTGCAGGCACACAGTGAGAATGGACACCACTGAGGCTCTTGGAATACGTACATGAGAAATTAGTGAGAAAATGTTTTAAAGTTTTTACCTATTTATAGCTGCAAAGTATGCAATTGTGTACAAGATTTTTCACAATTGACACCACCGGGCATTGGTAGCCAGCTAGTAAAAATGCCGGTGTGGTGGGAAATAGGCTGCAATGAAAACAGAGACATTCACAGATGTGTGTTCTCCTTGCAGTTAGCATGGGACTTAGCTTCTGCAGGGTGTAGGACAGGCTGTACTGCGCTCACTGGAGGGGCAGCTCTTACAAAGACCGGAGATGTTGGGGAAAGCAGCTGTCCAGGCACCCAGGTGTGAAGCAGGGGACAGCTCTGCTTGGGCAGGGAGACCAAAGCCCAGAGTCTGTCAGCTCATCTGAGGCTGTTTGGATCACTCTCTGTTGTTGGAAACCTGTTCTGCAACGTACAAGTGTTGCGGGGCCAAGAATGGGAAAATAATATGGCCTCATATTAGTAATAAGACCCCCAGTTTCAATCATGATGGCAATTCACCATCAGACGTACTTTTTTAAGGACATGATGGATTAGGAAATGTTAGAATTCCATATCATTATCTGCTGCTTGCAGTCTTCATATCAAAGCTTTCTAAAGCTACATTTCAGATAAAATACCTAAATAAAGGTGGAAGGGTTGGGAGGGCAACAGATTGATAGGGAGTTTTCTTTGGAGCATGCCATTCAATTGCTTCATTTATATTTCATTAAGCATGAAATTATGTTTATAATTGTATTAGACAACTGTGTGAGAGATATTAGCTCATAAGCCCAGGCTGAATTAAAACAATTATTAATTAATTATTGTTATGGGTTTTTTAATTTTTAATGAAATTATACTCCTGAATTTAAAGCACTAGCAAAAGAGTATTATTTTAATTAATAAAAATATCACTCTGATTGGCTGCTGTGTAACTGAGAGAATAGGAGAAGGTCTTATTTAATGCAAACACCATATCATCCAAGAATGCACCTTTGCATAATCTGTACTGAGAAAGGACACTCCATGCTTCAAAACAGACAAGAGAAAAAGTCCTTTCTATAGGTCATGCTGCAGGGAGGTGGTGCCGCGGGGATGGCCAGACAGCGTGCAGGGAATCCAGTGATGCGGAGGTGAAAAACAGAAATGGAGCTTTAAAAAAAACCCAGTGTGTTGCTGTGCCAAAAGCAACATAACTGGCCAGCCAGCAGCCAACCCTTCTTGCCAGGATCCGGCCTCATCCACAACCCCTGCATGGTGGAAAGGGGGTGACAGCTTGAAGCAAAATGGGCCCTTCTCTGTAGTTTACCCATATATAGAAATCAGAGCTGAGAGGGGTTTTTTATCTAAAATCTATCATCAGGACTATGGCTCCCTATTGTGCTTTGCTACTTCATCCTGTGACATTAATACATATGCAAAAATCTCTTGTACTTCAAAAGGATGTATTCACCTGGTGTAAGAGCTGCAGGATATTTCTTTACGTGTTGCAGACACCAATGGCTTTCAGAAAAAAAGCTTAAACCTTTAAGCTGATGCTGGTAGCTAGTCTCCTTCACATAATTTCATATCGCTTTCCAGCTCTCACACTTATTCTGCTAATGATTAAGGATCTCAAGCACTTTGAAACAAAGCTTTTCACCTTTAGATACTTTTTCAGTCTGTGTGAGAAGAACAAGTTCCTTGCTGGCATTTATCTTACAATGTGCACTCTGGCACCCCGACCAAAAAATATTTTGAAACATGTTCCTTTTCATCTCAGAGCTTTGTGAATTCCAGGCAATCCAAGTTTTCAGTTATTTATTTTTAAAGGCTCATTTTTTTTGGCTTCTCCTGTTATACTTTCTTTTCCTCTGTGTGCAGCTGACCGCATGATTTCATTCACTGAAACAGCCGATTGCAAAATTAGACAAATACTTCGACTTTGCCCCTGGCTTTCGTGGTTGCTGTACCTCTGAAGACTCCATTCACCTCTAATTACATGTCAGTTGAAATCATGCCGAGAAGGAACAGTGTAAGTCATTAGCCCTCCTAAATGAATGTGCAGCTGACTAGCCAACAAAGGGATTAACACTTGACAGTAAAAGCGTTGCAAGCCGAAGGAGAGGGTCATCGGGTGACAGCCTATTACACAGAAATAATTACCACCCAATTCTGAGAGGAACTGATGTCCGCAGGTTGTGTTTACTGCACAGGGATACATTTTCTCTCAACTCTTACCCCTCTGCTTAATCTGCCTTTGCACAAAACAAGGAGACCCTTTAGCAGGCAGGGGATGGTGGAGAGCTGAGAGCTCGGACAGCAGGAACCAGCGTGGACTGATTGGGGAGCATGAAAACGCATTATGGAAGTACAAGCTGATTTGAAGCCCAAGGACGTTCAATAGGAACCTTCCTGTTGAACCTTCCAATGTACTAAACAAAACCCATACTTTCTAAGTTTTAAAAATGCTTCTTTGCTTAATCCTCCATTGCCATAGTATGGCATGTGACTTGATACAAATGTTTATTTGTTTTGGGGTTGGTTTTTTTTAGACATTTAACAAAAATAAGGCATAGTAAAAATATTTGTCTTCTTCCCCTACCTAGACTTTTCTTATTTAAAAGTACTTTATGGTTCAAGAAAGTATCCACAGTACAATGAGCCGTTCATAGACTAAGCTGTCCCCAGATAGAGTCTTCTCTAACTTATTTTTTACCATTTTGAGAATACAATTCTCATTCATGGAGCTTAACAGATGTGTTAATTCTGTGGCCACTAAGGAAAGGTACCTACAGAGGACTTAAAAATGCAGTAACATCTGCTGGATATGCTATGAGGCTGAGTTAGGGGACTGTGGTCATTACTGTCACCGTGATGCTGTTGATGAATTACTGAATTGTGCTTGCTGAAAACATGCCACTACATTAGCATAACACGATATGCAATATCCTGTTTAGCAGTAAGAGTGAGCTTACAGTTAGGAAAGATTTTGGGTAAGACTTCCTGCTGGAATAAATACTCATCACTCTATTGAAGTCGTTGCAGCTGTTACGATTCAAATGGGCTCAGATTCGTTCCCTTGTCTTGAAGGAGACAAGGACAAAGTAACGGCTACAATAATTGGGGAGGATTCAGCATGCATTTGGAGTTGAGTAGAAAGCAGATCTATGCTGGACGTCTGAGCAGAGATGCATTTTTCTTTAGTGCTCTGCCTTGAAATGGTTGCAGTACAAAACTTGTATCCCAATGCATAACTGAAATAATTCCCAGCTAGAATCACCCAGAGGATTTCCAGGTGAGCAGGATTTGGGGCTGGCTTTTGTTTCGTTGTTTGTTTTAACCTTGCCAAGAATACATGGTGGCCTATTTTGGGAAAAAGGTGCCATTTCATAGCAAGTTAGCTTGTCGAAAGCTAAGTTGAAGTAATTTAACTGGACTACACATAGACACGCTTTGACGTCTTTAGCCTAATTTAAAGACAGTGGATTTTAGTGCAGGCCTTTTAAGTTATCTAATCAGCCACTGAGATGAAAATACCATAAAGATACATAACTAAGGCTGAGGAAAGACACAATAGCAGTAGCATGGTATTGTACAGTGTGAAAAGGATGTTTATATCCAAACATCACACGCACAGTTGAGCATGAATTCACTTTAGATCAACTTGAGCTTCAAACATATATTTATTAGATATGGGTGGAAACAACTATTTTTCAGTAGTGGAGTACTAATATCACAAAGGTTTTCATCTGGTGAAATATATGACTTCTAAAATACCAACCATGGCTAATATTTCCAAAGGCTTGTTGAACATCAACATCTGAGCACAGGCAATGATACCTAGACTTCTCTGTTATTAGTAATCTCTATTTTGGCCTCATTTTTTTCTATAGCTTTAATGGCATGTCATTTTTGCCATGACATGCCCTGTCGAGTTTTATAATGAGTGAAGCTGAAGACATGGATCCACGTTTTCCCTACAGACTTTTTAATATTTCATTATTGTATATTGGCAGAGTAGATGAGGTGAGAGCTGGCGCCCAGGACCTAGGGTCCATAAACCTGTACACAGCCACTGCCTACCCAGTGCACATGGCCACTGGTCTAGCTGAACAGCTCATCGTTACACAAAGAGGAACTCTTTCCACCCAGTGCAGTGGAGGTGTTCACGCTACTCAGGAGCAAAGGCTGGAAGAAAGACCACAGAAGAAGCAATTATGGGAATAAAAGGAAATTTATGCATGAGCCAATGGGCATCCCACAGGCCATCTTGCATTCACTCTGGAATACTCCTCCCTCTTGTCTGATAAAGTGACATCTGGTTAGTGTATTTGCTTGATTATTTAGTTCTCTGCATCACTTCGAGCAACATAATCTCTCTAATTGGTACACAGAATATTTCCCAGTATGGTTAAAACAGAAGATTCTGTGCCGAGATTCCTTCATGGTTGTTTTTGCTATCAGCTTCAAAAATCATGCAAAAGGATCTAATTTTGTGTTTAGTCATTCACAGAGTTACCATATTTGCAGCCTTAGAAACAGTATTTAGTTGTACATATAAAGGAAATAAAATGCTCTAATTCATTTTCTGCATTGCTGAAATGGAGCTTTAGTGAAATGGGGAAGGCAGACGTTGTGTATGTTGAAGAGAGCCATCCTAGAACCAAGCCTCCAGCACTATTTGGGAGTAGAATGTAAAATGAGACTGTAGATGAGATGCTGATTATAAGAGGTTTTTGGATGAGATGAGCAAATCTCCTTGTAATCTCAAATAAATCTGAGGTTTCCTTGCTGTGTTCTCACCCCATCCCGAGTCCATCGTGCATTTTGTTTCTGAAAACAGCCCTCAGTCTATTTTGGTACTTCGGGCAATAACAATCTGGATTAAAAGAGTAGTCTTTATTTGTTAAAACCCTGAAGGTTCTTTCCTGAAGATAAGAGGGCAGTCGCTGCCTTCAAAATGGCACAGATTTTCCTTAATATAAACAGACCTGATCTATTTGGCCCAGAGTGGTTTTTAAAGGCTAGCTAGTAATCATCACCCCAAAGATGTCTGTGTCTTTCAGAGATGGACCTACAAATCCAGCACTTGGCTGGAAAAGTTCTTGATCAGGAACAGGGTCCCGAGATGAGGACTTGGAGAGTGAGTAATAAGACAAGTCTACTAGAGGTAAAATAAGCAGGATTGTGGTTTAGATTTTTTCTTTTCTTTTTGCTTTAAGCAGCTGTATTAAAGCATGGATACTACCGATAGGATTGGTATTGTTCAACAGATTGTATTTGCAGTGTTAGACTTCCTCACACTCTGACTACCTTACATTCCTCAGGAGGCTTTTATCACACTATGTCTAAACAGTTTAGCAACATTTGTTAGGCCACGTGACATCCCAGTTATTGACTAAGAGAACTTTCGATGCCCACTTCACAGAAGCGGTCATCCTGAAATACATTTAGTGGGTGAGAAAGGGACAGAAAGGTCTAAAGTATCCCTAGTTCCAGGAGAGCAACAGGCATTATAAAGAAGTTAAGAAAAATTTCCTTTTCATAAGGATAAAACTGGAAGTGGTGAATTTGTAGAGCTTTGAAATAAAAGACATGGCAATGGTTGTCTCATGCTCAAAAAGTCTGCAAAGAAGGTGCTTCTGAAATACTGTCCTCGTCACCAAAAGGGCAAGAAAAGTGCATGGCTCCACGTGAAGCAAAGGTTTAAATTACAGATTTGAAAAAGCTTCCTAATGAAGGATACTTAATCAGTGAACCTGGCTGCTAAGGGAAGCTGTAAAACCTAAGGTATAAAGGACCAATTAGACTAACACCTATCTGGAATGGGTACAGCAGTATTCTGCTTCTGTGCAGTGAAAATGGACTTAAGGCCACTATCACACTGTGGTGCTATCTTTTATCCCCCCAAATCCCACTCAGGTCCTGAGATTTCACTTTTGCTACACACACATATATATCCCTAGACTGTGTGCAAGTCCTCCAACCTCAGCTGTGAGTGCTTTCAGTCTGTCTCACTTCTACAGCGCTAGCCTGTCTGGGAAAAAAAAAAATCATGAACCTAAATTACGTGAGATCAAAGTCCTAACATGAGGAAGTCATGCAGATTAAAATTAATTTCATTCTTCTGAGTAGAGCAGCCTTCCCTAGGGAAAAAGTTGTCTTGACTCTGTTGAGCTGGTACGTCAGCTGACCTCAGTTAGGGAAGACTCTATGCTGTAACCATGCTTTTGGGGGAGTGAGTGTTCGGGGATGAGGATTCTTGAGGAGAGGGGGTATTCACCTATGGTCCTCAGTGAAGTATGCAAAGGTTCTCCTGGTTTCCCACAGACACTGTGAATGTGTTAACTTTGGATGGTTCCTTGATCTGACTGGTTCAGTTTCCTTGTGTGTTGTAAGAGAAGTGTGGATGTGTCATTCACAACTGTGGCTTCCCATCTGAAAGCCAGGATCCTTCATGCCAAAGTCACTGCTGCTTCCTAGGGTTCTAAAGCTTTGAATTTAGTCTTAGTCATGAGTTGCAAGAATGATATCCAGCATTGTAAGTCAGCAGTATCCCCCAAATAAGATGGTAAAACAGCTGTGTTGGCTCTAGAGCAGCTTAACTTTAGGCTTCTGAGTATGATGAATTATTGTTTAAGGAGATGTATTCATAATTCGGTTCCTTCCAAGCAGGTGGTTGATATTTTGAGATCCCTGCTGTATCAGCACTATGTATATTTGGCACAGAAACTGCATGAATATTATAAATTCTATATTTAATTGGGTCTCATAAAGAAATCCTGTAAATCATAGTCATGCCATCAAACAAAACAGGAAATTGATATGGTGAGGTATTCAATAACATGACTTCTTTTTGCCCCTAAGTGTTAGACAAAACTTTGTGGTTTCTTCAAGAGGAAAAAGATTATGATAGAGTCGAGTATCTTTGATGTAGTTCTGTTTATCTGAAAACAACATAAAATGCTAATTCTTAGCACAGAAATCAAGTAATATGAGAATGTACTTTTATATACGAGACCAAGCCTCTCTGAGCCAGCACTCAGCCAAAAAAAGCTCTCAGTTTAGGCTTTCAGCAAGACCACAATGCCACTATTTATTCAGGTTGTGTCCCAAACTTTCCTGTTTCTTTACAATATTTTTTTTTGTTCTCTGTCTCACATATTTTGGCAGAAAATATCACAGTATATCTTGCTATACAGGAGGTGGTGAAACTCCCTCATTTACATTTGTGAATGTTAGGTGGTATAATATGCTGGGGAGTGAGAGTGGCTATTGTATCAATTTACTGGGGCTGCAAAAATCCTAATGTGTGCTGCTTTTCCTGAATGATAGTCTAATAGTTCTTTCCATAAAGATAGACTCTGAGGCTATGGCAAAGGAACAAAGTCACAATAAATAGAAGAGAGACAGTTCAAAGAAGTGTGAGTCTTACCTAATAAAGAAGGGTAAAATATACATACCTATGCAAACAAAACGAGATTTATGTCTAGTTTCCTTAAGTGGGTTCGAATCTGTATATGCCTAAAGGTGCTTTCAGTATTAGTGTATTATTTTGAGTTCTGTACCATTGGGTTACAATGAAGTGCTATTTGCACATATTTTATCTATAGTACATCTATTACCTCAAATTAAACAAGAGATTAGAGAGACTTGTACTAAATGAATGTGGTTCATTGTTTAGTTGTATCTGGCAAAATGAACAAAGGCACTGGGGGTTCATTTTGGCCCTTGACCTGCTTTGGTATCTTTCACCTGCAGAGCACTTGTTGAAGGAGAGAATAGTTTGCTACAAGGAGCAACAGACAGGCCAGTGAGCTTTCTGAAACACCCACTGAAGCTCATGCATGGCTGTATTTTCTTGACAGACTGCTTGAAGTGCTCTCTAGAGTTATTTGATCTGGTCCTCCAAACCCTATTCACACTGCTCCTCTTTACTGCTGTTACTGTGGAATTCATCACAGGCTATTTTATCCGGGTGAGAGCTGACCATACACAAGGGTTTGAGTCCATGCAGTGCTTCTACAAATAGTCAGACTGTTAATACAAGGTCCCTCACCTTGCTTATCAGAGTGAAACGGCTGGGGACTGGCCTTGATAGGCCAAGGTGATCCTGAAGCATCACACCCCAGGCAATTGCAAGACCCAGCCTTCAACAGGCAAGATGTGCCCTTGCTTGTCACAGGTCAGGGAAAGGTCCCATCTGAGAGTGTTTGCAGATGTGTGTTGAAAAGCCTCTTTGCTATGAGTGGATAGTCCTGGTATGGCAAGAATGGCACTTGTGATAACGTTTGAACATGGCAACTAGGTTGCACAGTACAATAGCATTGCTAAACAAAAGCCACTCACATTAGCAGCGCCTGTGCTGAGTCTAAGGGAAACAACAGACTGAAGGGTGATCTACACTCCACCTGCCGACGTAAATACTTGCCACTGCCCCAGTCTTCAGCGTCTACTGCAAATGAAAGCCAGTGACAAGTTGCAGTCATGTCTTTGAGAGGTGCCTGTTTCGATCTTGTTCAGCAGCAAAGCATATCCCATATCCATAAATCTGCAGGAGTTTCAGGGAGAAAAAAGCAATTATGGAAGATCAAAAGGAAGCTGGTGAGAGCATGAGCAGGGGAAATGGTGTCTGTTGCTGGTTTCCAGTGTGCTCAGAGAAGCAGGAGATAGGTAGCACAGTCCAAGAAATAAGCATGGTTACACTAAGTAATATACATGGTTTAGTGTTTTTTCCCTCCTGTCTGAAATTATCCAAGACAAAAATTGGCCAACAGCTCACCATGGGGATGCAGGAGTGGTGTTGTGTGTACCAGGGAGCTCACTACAAGTATGAGTAAGTCTAGAGTTAAGTAATTGTGAATCAGACCCTTTAAGCAGTCAGGACTTAAGGAACACGGGTTAAGGAAGCCTGAAATGTATTGGAAAGCCTCAGTGCTCAAATGCAATTTTCGCATTTTTCTGTTACACAAAGAAAAAAATACATTGCCCATCAGAAAAAGGCCTGAGCTTTACAGTAATAGAAGTCAAGAAGTAACTCTTCTGAAGTCATTGGTATAAGATAATGAGGTGTGAATATACTTTCATATACTAAACAACATCTGCACAAGTTTCCTATCAATTTCAGGTGGACTATTTGTGCAGGACGTTACTGCTATGTATGAGTAAGTCTGTGAGCATCTGGGTTCCTGCTAAAAAAAGATTACATGTCTATTAGACTATCCAGAAGCTACAATATTGCAATATACTGTATTACGATGCACTGAAGATAGGTCCTTGGGAAATTATTCAATAGAAAAATGCAGAAGACCAATTTCCTCAGTAACAGCAAATCTCTCAAGCTCTGCAGTTTAGGTGACTATTCAGCTCTTGGGGTAGCATCCATTTAACTTTGGATTTGGAAAGGCCAGTGCTGGAAGGTAGGGAGCAGCAGATTTATGTGTCACTGGATTATAATGTAGAGGCTATTTTGCAAATAACCTGTCTTCTGAAACTGCTGACTGTAAGACACTTTAGGAATATCGACATTTTACTGCACGTACAGAAACCTCAGAGTCAACTCATACCATCAGATGACTTAACAACACATTTCACTTGCATGAATGAAAGTCCCCTGTCCTCATAACAATCTTTCAGTTAGCATGCTACCCTGAAGCAAGGAGAAGGGTATTGATCCAGGCCTGTGTTTCATTTACAAACCATGTTTATATAATGACTCTTATTCAGAGCTTTTCTGAGGAGAAAAGAGGATATGAAATACTCTTAAACATTAAGCAAACAACTTCATCTCAAAGAAAAAAATATCCTTTGAAGAAAAGTAGAATGTTCAAAATGTCTTGGGAACAAGGAAGCACAGGTACCTGATTCTACGCACTGCTTTGGAACAAACTATTTCGTAGAACCATAGAATGCTTTGGGTTGGAAGGGAACTTTAGAGGTCATCTAGGCAAACCCCTCTGCAGTGAGCAGGGACATCTTTAACTAGATCAGGTTGCTCAGAGCCCCATCCAGCTTCAGCTTGAATGTTCCCAGGGATGTTGCATCGACCACCTCTCTGGGCAACCTGTGCCAGGGTTTCACCACCCTCACTTTAAAAAAATTTCTCCCTTATATCCAGTCTAAATCTACCCTCCCTTAGTTTAAAGCCATTACTTCTTGTCCTGTCACAACAGGTCTTGCTAAAAGATTGTCCCCGTATTTCCCACAAGCCCCCTTTAAGTACCGAAAGGCCACAATAAGATCTCCCTGCATCCTTCTCCTTTCCAAGCTGAACAACCCCAACTCCCTCAGCCTGTCCTTTCAGCAGAGGCACTCCAGCCCTCTGATCATTTTTGTGACCTCCTCTGGACCTGCTCCAACAGCTCCATGTCCTTCTTGTGCTGGGGGCTCCAGAGCTGGACACAGGACTCCTGGGGGGGTCTCAGCAGAGCAGAGCAGAGAGGCAGAACCCCCTACCTTGGCCTGCTGCCCACACTGCTGTGAATGCAGCCTAGGATACGGTTGGCTTTCTGGGCTGTGAGTACACATTACTGGCTCATGTCCAGCTTTTTGTCCATCAGTACTCCGAAGTCCTGCTCTGCAGGGCTGCTCTCAATCCCTTCATCCCCCAGCCTGTATTGATACTGGGGATTGCCCAGACACAGGACCCTACACTTGGCCTTGTTGAACCTCATGAGGTTCACACAGGCCCACCTCTCCATCTTGTCCAGGTCTCTTTGGACGACATCCTGCCCTTCTGGCATGTCAACTGCATCACTCGGCTTGTTGAGGGTGCACTCGATCTCGCTGTCTGTGTCATTGATGAAAATATTAAACAGCACAGATGCAACCATCCAACCAATCCCTTTTCCATAGAACAGTCCACCCATCAAATCCAAATCTCCCAATTTAGACAGAAGGATGTTGTGGGGTACCATGTCAAAGGCTTTACAGAAGTCCAGATAGATCACATCCGTTCATTTTCCCTTGTCCATTGATCTAGTCATGCCATCATAGAAAGCAACTAGGTTGGTCAGGCAGGACTTGCCCTTGGTCAAGCCATGCTGGCTCTCTCAAATCACTTCCATGTCCTCCATGTGCCTTAGCATAGCTTCTAGGAAGATCTGTTCCATGATCTTCCCAGGCACAGAGGTGAGGCTGACAGGTCAGTAGGTCCCAGGGTCCTCCCTTCTACCCTTTTTAGAAAATGGGCACAATATTTCCCTTCTTCCAGTCACCAAGGTCTTCACCTGACTCCCATGACCTTTCAAATATCATGGAGAGTGAGTTGGCAACTACATCAGCCAATTTCCTCAGGACTCTGGGATGCATCTTGTCAAGTCCCATAGATTTATATAAGTTCAGGTTCCTCTGGTGGTCACGAACCTGATCTTCCCTTACAGTGACAGGGGCTTTAGCCCCCTGGTCCCCATCTTGTGGTCCATTGACTTGGGAGGGGTGAGGAGAGAGGTTGCCAGTGAAGACTGAGGCAAAAAAAGTTGTTGAGTACATCAGCCTTCTCCTCATCTGTTGATACTAGGTCACCATTCCTGTTTGTCAGGGGGTACACTTTCTTTAACCTTCCTTTTCTGGTTGACACACCTGTAGAAGCTCTTCTTGTTATTCTTTGCATCCTTTGCCAAGTTCAGCTCCAGCCACGCCCTGGCCCTCCTGACCCCATCCCTACACAACCAAGCAGCCTCGCTATACTCTTTCCGGGTTACCTGTCCCTGCTTCCACTGCCTGTGCAGTTCTGTCTTGCTCTTTAGTTTGACCAGCAGGTCTTGACCCAGCCATGCTGATCCCTTCCCTTCCTTTCCTTTCATATTTCATATTGCTGTCACAGTAGGGGCTCAACCAAGAGTCAGTATTCCTTAAGAAAAATAACAAAAAAATTATCATGGGAGGTCACTCCTACTCCAAAGAGGTTTATGTGTTTTATGCATGGGGAGCTGAATAGAGTGAAGCTGAGGATTTTTTGCCTGTGAATCAGAGCCCTTGCTGGCTTTGGGAACCAAATCAAGTTTTCCAACGTCTCTATTCAGTACTGCCATCCTTTCATCAAAAGCTAGGTCCGACAGGAGATCTGTAATGGTGGCATAGTCTCCATACTATTGCTTTGGTAACTTTTGCAGTGCTGTAAAGCATTTACTCCTGACTTTGCCTCTTTGAAGCTAAGAGAACGATTGACAGGCAGTGCACTATGTCCTGAGACACTGTCCTCTCAATTCTTTTTTCAGCCTTGCTCCTTCTTGCAGCCAATTCTGTTAGTATTGAGTGGAAAAACTGGCTATAAGCAGGGACAATGCTGCTGCAGGTGAACTTAAAAAAGGAAAAAAAAAGTTTCAAAGCTGAAAATACTGCTGAGAAACCTGAGATCTGTTACTACTTACACAGATGTCCTCGCACCAATGTCCGTTTGGACTATTATGAAGTGCATGGCTGCTCTGCTGCCACCAGCTCCACCCATGGCAAGTGGGCAGCCATTGAGAACATGAGGAAGTGCTGCCTTCCTCTTCTCAAAGGGTGATTTGTTTCCACCAATCCAGAACATTTCAGTATTTGTATATTTGGTTTTTGTAGGATGAACCGTACCTTTTTTTCATGTATGCAGCTATCAATGGGCAATCTGGGCTCTTTAACCTCTCTGTTTAACATCGGTCTTCGTCTAACTGTCATTCTGTGTAACAACGAATTTTAAAAATCACAATTTCATTTGTTGCAGCATTTATTGCATTCAGTTTTCCTCTTTTTCTGAGGTTTAGAGAGTTGGTTTATTTCCTGAAACTCAGTGACAAAATCTACTCAGAAGGCCAGAGCTGTTCCATGTGTTCTAAATACGTATGCAAAAATATCAACTACTTAGTGCTAAATTAAAATGCGAAAGGAATATCCATTATTTTGGGGTTATGTGTATACACTACTTACTTCCTTTACTGTTTCTGAAGAAAGATCAGCCACAGCATGCTGTTGGTACCACTGGGAATACTAAAAATGCTGTCACAAAATGATATCTTGATAAAACAAGACAACCTTTAAAGTTGAAGCTGTGGAAGCAAATCAGATAAATAAGGTTTTCAAAATACACACAGAAAGCTCTGAAATGAAAGGAAAAATTATTATTCTCACATTCTTAATATTTTTAAAAGATTGATGCAATTTATGTAGGTATTATTTTAAAAGAGTGGGATTTCATACCATGCTGGCTACATTATTCATTTTTGAATGAACTTTAGTTTTTTCCAGTTATGAAGGAATGCTGATTTTTTTTACACATGCTTTTCATTTTTCCACACATATTGTATAGCTAGGACAAAAAATTTCATAGCAGGAATTGATTACTAACCGGTCACTTTAAGCCACGTGGTCTCCCTTCCTTGTAATTAGTAAGTGACTTTATGTCTTTATCCATTTAAAAGGTTTCTAACAGCAGACAACAGCTGGGGTCACTCTTATTGCTCCTGAGTAATCTCATTTGGTACAAAATACCAGAATTCGCAAAGAAGCTATCAACTATCTCAAGGCTTCTGTGTACACAAGCTCTCATGCAGGGAAAAAAAAAACCAACATGACAATCCAAAAATGTCTGCAAGCATCAATTACATTTTCTTCTCTTCAGATTCTGATCCTGATTTTACAATTATGTACAAGTGGACGCAAAGAGTTTGAGCCAGGGTCAAACTTTTGATACATTTTTGCACAATACCTTACAAAATGAATTCCTAATCCCTGATTCTGACTGGGTAGGTCATCTGCTCTAAATATAACAAATAATATTAAAATTCAGGCTTTGCTGACATCGAAAAGAAATGAGATACTGTAAGGATGTGCAGAGTTGAGGCGGTGTGTGTGATCTTTTTCAGTAATCACAGTTTGGATCTAGAAATTAAATCTCTGAGCAAATACATCAGCACAAAAACCAAAAATCATCCAGAATACCCACAGCATCAGCATTACAGGGTTAAAATATCAATTAGATTGTGGAAACAAGTCAGTGGGAGAGGGCCTATTACTAACTGAACTGAAATCCTGTTCACAGCTACGAATCTTGTGAAACATCCAACTATGTTTTGGACGTTAGACACATACAACAAGGCTCTCCTGGCTTGTGTAGATTGAAAAGGCAGAGGGAAGGGTGATGAAGTGACTGAAATGTGAAGTTAAGACCCACATCTGTTGGTGACTGCAGAATTCCTGTGGCCAAGGACCCGAAGCAGGAAAAACTTGCCCAGCATGTGCCATGGCAGGAAACAAATATGGTTTCATGTGCACTCCACATTAATTACTTTTGAAAGAAACTGGGAATGAATCGGTCAAATATATCCAGTGTATCCTACCTTCAAGTTCCACACTGCCAGCATGGAAATCCTCCTGGAAAGAAATTCATTTTTATATCCTTCAGATGAGCTGTTACAGAAGTCAATCACCATATGCTTTCTAAATTCAGCAAACTCCTTTGATGAAGTCTTATTGCTTGCTTTCTTTTTCCTGGAAGGGTTTCTTCCTCTTTTCCTCACTTGGAGGCCCACGGCACACCTTGAACTCCTGCTTGGTCAAATGAAGCCCACCAGCGAGGGAGAAAGATGGGTTGTTTATCTGAAAAAATACCTAAGAGTAGGGAAATCCTGGCTTCTCCACTCCAGGACAATAAGGAGAGGAAAAAGAGGTTTATTTTTTTCCCCTCCATAAAACTGAACAACAGTTAACTTCTTACCTGGACAAGAGGGTACCTCGGGTCCCTGGACTCTCTGTTCCTGCAGGGCTTTCTGTTTCTCAGGGCCACGTGCACAATTCTTTCCTTACTCATCCCAGGAGACTAAAGTCTAGAGCAAACTTCTCATGCAAGTGAGGTCTGCATATGAAGACATCTATTTTCCTGGTAAAAGGTGATTTGAGATTTCTAGCCCCAAAGACTCAGTGGTTCCCACAGCCCTTTGCATGTGGGACAGCTGGCAGCCTTGCAGGTATACAAAGTTTTAATCCTCCTTGAAAGGCCAACCTTTCCAGCTTGGATTGCTTTCTTTGCCCCATTCTACTCCCATCTTTGTTTAACAGCAAGGGAAAAGAGTTATTTGGAGAATTTGAAGTTGGGACGTTTTTACTGTCTTCAGCTTAGTCCATATAAAGACACCAGCATTAAAACAGGGAAAAATCTTTGATGAATACACAGGGATTTCCAAAACAAATGTCTCAAGTGCAATCCCAGTCTTTTACTTGGGGTCTGATTTTGAGATGTATGGCAAACGCTTCATATCCCTTTCGAATACAAGTTTAAAGTGAAGGAGTCTAATGAACAGCTCTGAGATAAGATTAACTCGGATGTTAAAACTCTGATTAACTCTTCCTGTCTGGAGAAGTACAGTTTATACTGTCATTGTAAAAAATAAGTGATGTTAAGGAGATATTTGTTCTTAACATCATCACCGGGGAGCTCTAGAAATACTTACCAAGAAATGGCCCTCGACTTTGAGTAATACCTCCGGACACTATTTTGAATTAATAAATCAGAAAAAGATTTTCATAGGCATTACTGACACACAATGTCACTGAAACACCCTCAGACTTCTTTGACCATAATCCATGTAAAGAAGTAGCACATATTTTCTTAAACTCAAAGCTGATTGTGTATTGCACACAGATCATCCCTGAAAGTAGACTAGTACCTACTCAGATTAATATATTTTTTTGATCTGTGTACCTTAGTAGTTCATACAGTTCCATGTTCTTTATAAAACTATCATTAATTTAACTGAAATAACAGCTGCCTCTCTTTTGACAACACTACCTGTTTGCTACGTTATCCTGTCAAAGGGACTGACTGGAGTTCAGTCTCTTGGTCTTACATATTGGAAGAAAACAAATGGTTGCCTATGCATAAAAAAGGAAAGGAAATCTTCTGCTTGAGGGTTGCTTTTATCTTGTTGAATAAACCGTCCACTTTCAAGGTGTGTATGCAAGCAAGTGCAGACAGAGGGTTGCAGGATTTGGTCTGCCATGAGTACAGGAAAAGGCAATGATTATTTGCAAAGCAGCAGCACTAATTCAGTTGAAACTGCAAGTAGAAGCAACTGTATCCTTTGGAAAAGGCCCGTCCAAAGTAAAACCTTTGTTGTGTGTCTGTCCTTCCTTCAGTGCTTTGGAGCTTAGTTCAAAGGTAGCACTGCATTTCCCAGGATAGCCCATGTCAAGCAGATTAGTGGGCAACGCAGGTGGATTTTAAACTCTGAACATCTCTCTGCAACAATAAAACACTGCTGTTCACTGTATATGTATAAATTATATAAGAAATAAAAAAATATGCTGTGCCTGCAAAGCAGGACAAGTCTTCCTATCCTTGCCTATCTGAGCTCACTGCCTGTGTGCTCCGGTTATCTGTGTGTTCAGACAATTAGCGATGTGATTTGTTTCTGTGTTTGGACCGTATGCCTAAATCTCAACCTATATGTTACAACGATGCTATTGAAGGTGATTTGGAAAGGCACCCTAATTAAACAGCACAGTTGGCTAGCTAGGAAATTCAACATTGTGACTTAATATCACAGTATGAGGCAATTTGGAGAGGTGGTTTTGTCTGGGGGAACTCAAGACATGTTTGATTTTGATAGCTGAATTAAGCATGCAAATTGTAGAGCAAATATGCATAGTGCCATGTTTTAAAAACTTACCTGTAGGAGGTAAACTTAAATTTTGTTTGCAGACCATCCACAGATATATTCTAGAGGAAGATGTTATATGTATGCGTATAATTACCTATGGCAAACCCAACAAGATCATTGATGTGAGTTCATATTCACATCACCTTGCATTGTACAAATAGAAAATCCAAAAGAACAGCTTCCAGTTCAATTTGCTGTTGAATGTACATCAGATAATGCATAAACTGGCTGAAATGAGGCCAGAGGTTAATGGGAGATTTATATCTTTGATATTCCGGTTCAACGTAGGTGGAAGAGTAATCCAGAGAAATGCTACTCTGCAATGTCTCTTCATTGCTGAGGACCTACTGAAGAGGAACAAACAAATGTAGACTAGTACCCTAACTACACTACTCGTTCTCTTAGAGTTACACTAATTAGGCCAGTCCAGGTCATGAATGAAAGCTGTAAGCCATCTTCTGCAAAATAATGGGTCATCAGATCAAGTCCAGCAAGCATTAATGCACAGCAACTTTCTACTACCCCAAGTCCAAATTGATATGACAGCTGAGTTGCAGCTGTAGCTCAGAGGAGTAGAGAAAACAAAACATTTCCTGGCTGACAAACAAAGGAAAGAAAACAAACTGTGCAAAAATACAGGGGGGACTGACTTTGCAAAAATATGGTTGTTCTTGTCAGCTTCATTTGACTTAATCTTTTGCCTTTATCTTCACAAGCATTGTTTAGAATCAGTGCCCACTAGCACTCACTGATATTGGTGCTTAGCCTGGTTTTTGGGCTACCTATTACTGCAGTCATTGAGGAATACCTTACTTCTGTTAAATGCTTTTATTCTTTCAAAGGAAAAAGAAAAGCACGATAGGAACTATTACAGAAGTATCCTGGGGTGACATTTTATCCTCCTTCTGTCATGAGCTGAGAGGCAAAAGAACCAGCAAAAAGAGAAATGAGCCATAAAAAAATGAGCAAAAGATGACACTTGGATCATTGCATGTCAGAAATGCCATACAGGACCAGAATATTGTCTTCAGTCAGCAGTGACTTCAGTTTGTCAGTGTCTTCACCATTGTTTTACTGGGTTCATCAGAGCTAACTGGACACAGCACTACTCAATCATCATCTGTCAATCACATTCTAAAAATGAAGTTCAACGGTCATCAAGTTATTGGAATTCCTGGCTATTTTATATGCTGGCCACCCTGTCACTTTAATCCCCTGCATCACTGCTGTGTGATACAAGCATTTCAGAGAAGTTGCAATACGAGATGTATTGAACCCCAGAGATTGGAGATCTCAAGGATTTTTTTAATAACTATAATAAATATACAAAGAAACAGTGGAAAGGAAGATTTAACCAGAATTCACTAGCATGGCACTTTTTTTCCTTACTCGTTTCCTGCTTTGACATGTCCTTTGCCAAAACCTTCTTGTGGTTTGCAAAAGATGTGCTTGACATTTTTGCCCCATCCTTCTAGATTCTAGCTGGGATCAAGCAATGAGGTTCTCAGTATAGTAGTCGCGTACAAAAATTTTCCAGTTTCTGAAAAAAACACAGCCTGGATAGTTTTCCTTCTGTGCATTTTCTGTATTGTAGCTATTATCAACCTGTACTGAGAGATAAGTTGTATGAATATTGTACAGTGACCTTGGTATCCAGCACTGGCTTGTAAAGTTGATGGGAACCCACCCAGAGGTATCAGACTCAGGGAGAAAAGGGGGAAGTGGAGAGGAGCTGAAAGGGAAAAAGCTCCTTTTTGAAGGCTGTAGCAGCTCCATGGACTGATGAATATTTGCATTATTTTGGGGGATTCCCTTGGGATTTTGGTTGCACGGGACCAGTTTAAAGGGTGCCAGTTTGCTACCCTCTCTTTTCTTCCCCTTCTCATGACTTCCTAAGGAAGGAACCAGCCTCAGCTGACTCCTACAGTAGGAATTCAAATCCCACAGCAGTTTGTCACAAATCCCAAAGCACCCAGACACCTGCAGAAAAGACACTTGTTACATCCTTCCAAAGGCAGATCGTGTAGGCAATCTTGCCAGAAGCAAAATTCTTGCTAATCCTCCTATTTCACTCCACGTTTACGTTATTAAACATAAAGTATCAGTGTAGCACAAAGCTCACAAAAGAACAACAACACAGAGACATTTCTAAGATGCTGGGAAAAAAGGCTCTATGTTCACTTAAATAATTACTCAGTTCCTGAAGGAGACGCAACATGTGCTTCTGTCTCTCTGCATGTTTATGTTATTTCTATGTCCTGTGCCCTTGGTGAGCTATCCAAGCAAGGTAGCAGAAGTTTCATCTGAAAGACACGGAAGTGTTGCATCCATATTTTCCTTCAATATAAATTTGCAAGACTGAGTCTTTGCACACATCCAATTGCCTGGTTTTATTATTTTTGTTTAACTCTGATGTCATGCTTTCTTCTTTCTCTTGTCTGCAACAGCTGGTAGTACTACTGCCAGATGCCACCAAAGTCTACAGAGTATTAGAAACAGGCCAGCCCTAACCCTGGGCTTGAAAGAGTGATGATGTCTCAGCAGTCAGAGGACACAGAGGAAATGAGTGAGACAGAAGGAGCTTGTCAGAGAGTTATAACTTCAAACTAACAAAATAAGAAACCTAATATTCAAAATGTAGCTTGGTAGCTCTGACAACAAGTGAATGTACACACATACCTTTTTTTTTAGTTAGTGTTCTTTGGTGGTGGTTAATTTTTTTAAACAATGCTTGGACTTCGCACATGACTCTGCAGAATATGTCTGAACTGTACAGGCAAGAAAAAAAAAATAGATCTGGAGGTGTCAGGCACTGACAAATCCTTTTCTGAAGTCAGATACAGGCACAGTCTTCTTCCTTACTAATGGCCAAAGGCAAAGGTATGTTATTTTGATAAAGAATCCATTCTGGCAGATACCTGTTTCCACACTGGATACCTCTCACCTGTCTGGTGAGCTTAAAGCATGCTGGTCCTACAGTCAATAACATCCAAGGTGATACAAACCCACAGGTATGTCCTTTCTTAATCAAATCAATGGAATTGCAGCCCTTAGCACAAGCTCAGAGCAAGGCTCAAGCACCTCCATATGCATCCTAATGTCTTCTCTGCTCCATCAGAAACTGGAGTGGTTACACATATTAGTGGCAGCAAGATGACATTTTTCCAGCAGCTGATTCACAGTGATGGTTCATTTGTGCTCTGCTTCGGAGGTTTCTGGAAACTTCCACAGGGTCATGGTGGAGTTACCCATTTTGATCCCCTCTCCGAGTTGCATCTGATGGTGCACAGTTGAAGCCAAGTAGCCTGAAAGTTAGCGGAGGATTATTTCCAGGGTATTGGCTATTCACTGAGAGTTAAAGCTGAATCAGTGGCTACTGAGAAGCCAACTGGAATAGATAAATGCAAGGAGCTGAAGCCAAAGCAATCCAAGCCAACAGGATCACTGGAAGCCAGTGAGAGCTGTCTCTGGGGACTGCCCTGCTGCACATATGTTTGGAGCTCAAAAAAGGAAAGGAGGACCTCAAGGGGCACGAATCAGACTAGTTGAGCAACACTGGGAACTTGAACGTTGCTGCAAAGCCAAAAGTTCTTTGCCTTATCATATCCAAAGCTTCTTAAAGCGAACTATTGCAAGATGGCAGAGAAACAAAGTCTGATCCAAATCAATATTTGTGAGAAACAGTTGACAAACATAATAGATATGCCAAGCATCCTCTTTGGAACAGACTAATTTTGTGCAGACATTCCTGAATAGGAGATACATTCATAAAAATGTCTTGTCACTGGTTTCAGAACAGCATGGGAACTCCTTACTGAGTTAGTTTCCAGGCACGACTCAATCCTCTCCTTTCTCTCCTTCTGCCCCCATCACCAGTTAAGAGCAGCCCATGCCCCCCATGGTCTCTCCACAGGGGTTGATTCATTCATCTGTGTTACGCAGACATTGGGATTGCCCTGAGAGTTTCCAAGGTAGAAAGAGAAAGTGGAAATACAAAGCAGCTCCCTGCATGATTTATGAAACATGCAAAATACAATAGCATTAAAAATAGTAATGAGCTCACTACAACAGAAATGGTCTCATTAGCAGTGCAAATGCCAATCATATACGTGGCCAGGTTATTGATGGTGCAGGGAGTCTTTTAAACACCGTCCTTCCCTGCTCCAGCAATATAAGTCCTTTTTAAAAACATAATTCTTCCAATCCTTCGGCTGCCATCGCTCCCTTTGCTCCCCAGATGGTCACTGTGCAGTATATAGTGCCTGGAAACATAGCACACAGGGGTCAGATGCTCAGCTAAGCTAATGCACTTCTGTGTGCACGGCTATGGGCAGAGAATCCGTCCTTCCCATTCAGGCTTTCTCCTCGGCAACAGGAGGGGGAAGAGGACTCCGTTAGCTGGCAAGAAATGTTGTGGGCATACACTGGGAAAATGTATTTGGAAATATTTTAAGCGGGAGAAAAACAGTATTTATCAAGATGTTGGTACTACTTCAGGGCGTTTGCAGACGAACAGCAAGAATAAAGATTATAACACAGCTTCAGAGGTTTTAGGTCAATGAGTTGGAGCACAACATGTAGAGTGTGCATGTCCTGCTGCTTGAGACATACCTCTCAGGAAAACGCAATGAAGGATGATGGCTTCTGCTTGTGGCTGGACCATGGCTTCATCTCTCCTCTTCACTACAGCCAGGTGGTGTGGTTTCTTTGCTTTCAAAGTTTCAGCCAGCAATATCGCCTTAGCTGAGAACATGCTGGGCAATGGTTGTGCTGGATGAGAAAGAGCAGCCAGTAGAAGGGAGAAGATACAGGCAGGCACTGAGAAAAGGCATGGGAAGGGCATCGCTCTGGGAGCCTTCTGCAACGGAAACTCAGTCACGCCAGTCCTGGTTACTCCTAGATTCCATATTGCGCAGGGACAGAGCACGCCCAAGCTCTGCAAAACATGCTGTGTGGATATTAATTGAAAAGAAAATGTCCGTCTCACCTGTTTCCTATGAAGTGTCTACATATACACCACCTGAGCTCCCTGTATCGATGTATTTACCTGTGTACATGAGAAGACACTTCTTCATTTTAGAGATCAGAAATTGTACTGCAGGAAATGCAGAGCTAAATCAACAACAGGACTTTGTAGGCTCTTGGCTGGATCTCCCAGAAGTTCAGCACCTTTCTTGGGACAGAAATGAAGCTGATGTGTAGACTTTTCTGCTGGCTAGCATCCATAATTCTTAGTCTACACACAGCCTCTCACTGGTCACTCTCTCATTACACATTTGTATGCCTTAGGGACCAGATTTCACAGGACCTAGATCTGAGGGGACGTGAAACAATAGGCGCTGCAGCACTATAGCCCCTCTGCACATGAACGTCTCCATGACGTTTCCACAGTCATACAAAAGCCCACAGCAGAGCACCATTCTGTGATTCTGTGACAAGGGAGCTCTCAGTACAACTCAGAAATGTGGCGTTCCCTTTTGCTGGAGCCAAGTTAAATTCCTGCCTCTCTGAAGCTGCCCTAGGAATCAGAAAAGGCTTTTAGGAACATACTTTTAGGCTCTCTCTGTTTTAAATTTAAAATGTAGTTAAAGGAGCTACGACAGACACATCTGAACACTAACCCTCGAGAATCCGCCTTCACCTTCATGGCCTGTACTCAATGCTTTTATTTATCCATTTCACGTTTCAGACAAAGTTAAATAAGACGTGGTTTTCTTGTAGTAAAAGTAGTGCCACTTTGGTCTGATAAATGTATTGGAGAGATGCCTAAAGAAAAATAGAAATACAGATAAATAAAAAAAAAAAAATCTCAGGCACTTGAGACAACCACTCCATACCAGACACTGTAATTGCAGGACCAAATGCTGTGGTTGTCCTGGCTGCCTCTTTGCATAACCCAGGGCAGGGAATGAGCCTAATGATGGCTATATCAAGCTCTACAGTTTGTGACCACAAAGAACATAACTTTTATGGATGTGGGCTCCTCTGGCCGGAAGCTGCCTTGGTCTAGAGACATACCTACGATACACAGAGAGCACTAGCTTTACGTGTGCTGTGGTGAGCCAAAGGGTGTTTTCACTGTCGCTTCCTGTTTTACTGCTCAGCTTGCCACCGGGATATCCTCACCCCACCTTTCTTCAGGCTGCTGTCACCAGTGGCACAGCGTGATGGGGCCATACCTGCGGAATGGTGAAAGAGGAGGAGAGAAAGGAACAATGCCAGCAGGCCAACAGTGGGTCAGCGACCCAGGGCTTCAGGCTCTGCTCATTGTGCCTGGGTGCAGATGGGTTGTGATACACCTCTGCATTCCTGATGAAGACCACCCTATGCTTCATTAAGCTGGCAGTCACACATGGCCATTTGGAGCCTATTACTGCCTTGGCCATGAAGTTGAAAGCACAGAAAGACGTGAAATATTTACTGTTGGTTCTACTACATATTTTGACTTAGAAAATAAAAATGTGCAGACAGGTTCCCGTTGTGTACCCAGGCTCAGTGCTGATCTTTAGCCTGGTCCTCCTTGTATCTCCTCCTGTGATGTTTTCTCAAGCATTCATTCTCCCTCCTTTATACTTCTCAGATACTACATGATCAAGTGTGCTCACCAGGACAGTCCAGATTCATAACTCTTTTTTTACTCGTGCTTTTGGCTTGGAAAGTGTCATGATAATTCATTTTAGTTTGGAAGAGGATATTGTTTTACACAGATGTGACTTCATTCTCAAAGAGGACAGTGATCACAGCTGCTGATTTTGTGAATTTTATCTCAATAAAATAACAACAATAATTAACAACAATAATTTTCAGCTGTTTGGAAAGTACTGTTCACACACAGAACACTGTATAGATAGTAAATGATACTATCACTAATAATTAACCCTGTTACTGATGACAGGAACTTATCTCAATAACAATAAGAAGCTTTCCCAAGATGACTGCAGCTCATTTGTTCTCATGAATTTATCTCAGGAATGATAAAAAATATATAAAAAGCAAAAATAGAAAAAAGAAAGCTGTGCCTAAGGATCACGGAAGAACTGTATCTCTTCTGTGTGATAAATGGGGTGAATAAAATAAACGTGCCTTCTTGCTCAGGTACATGTCTGAAAAAAAACCAACCCCAACCCAGAACCTTGACTTATACATGATGTATTTATGCAAGGAAAAATGATAGAAAGGTGAGGGTATTCTTTGGCTTTACAGGAATCTGTGAGCTACTGGCCTGGTGGCACAGGAGGCTGCAACACTCAGAACAACAGCAAGGTTACATGTCTGCGAGTTGTGGCAAGTGATAAGTTTTCAGTTCAGAAACAGCATCCCACCCCTGGCAAAGTCCTGTGCTGCAGAGCTATGGGAGGCACCAAAATGTGCAGAAACAGATTAACTGGTGAGGATTTCATGATGGTTGGAGCCATTGTACGTTTCAAGCACAGCTAAAATCCCCGTGGGACCAGCATGACCCCTTGCAGCAGTGGCAGGTCTCCCTTCCCACGCTCAGTCTGGAGCTGCCTTTTATTCCTCCTGCTATTATAGGTCAGTTAGAGAACTCTCTGCCTTCAAAGCAGAGAAAGAAAGCTGAGAACACAAGTTAGCAAAAGAAAATGAAGAAACAGCAACTACCAGATGAGTAATGATACCAATATGAACCTTGCTGACAGCTCAGAGCCTGGGCACCTCTGCTGAAACAGATTGACTTAGTCTCTTGAAACATGGGAATGAAAGAAGAAGCAGCAACCCACTGGGAAATGTCTCAATTCATAGAAGAGTGATGAGCATGTTTGGGCTGGAGGAATTGGCTGGAGAACATTTCTGGCAGTTTTGCCACTTTTTATCTGGGTGCTTAACATCCCCTTGGCTCAGGGTGCAGATTTAAGCCTGCTGATATCAAATCTATTGGCTGAAAAGTCAAAGGCAGTGGCACATGAATTGATCTTTATTTTTTCCCAAGTAGTTTGGAAACATTTCCTGAGTTGTATTTTTCCACCCTGACCTATATTTCTGATGATGATTCATTTTTCCTTTTTTTCTTGAAGCAGGGCAGATGGCAAAAGCTCTGCATGCTCCCAGCCTTGACTGGGTTTTCCCACCCTCAATGCCTGTTGCTGCATGGCAAAAAAGCAGCACCATGAGCCACAATCGCATGCAGGGGGCAAACTGCTCCTGGACCACTGGCATCCCATTGTGCTTACAGGGTCAGGAATGTTCTGGAAATTTCAAAAGCATAAAGAGAAGTCAAATACATATTGAAATATTCATTGCATGAATGCATGTGAGCATGAGACACGTGCTGAGTTTTCCCTCGGGGATTTATGACGTATTTATTCATGTCATAAAAAGAGCTCTCGAATGGCAGGCAAAGTCACTCACGGGTCAGCTCTGGTGTGAAACTTTCCACAAAAAGTAAATAAGGGCTTTCCCTAGGTCTTGGGGTTAAGACAGGGATCTGCATCCTGCTCTGCCCAAGAGCACTGAACTCAGACTTTAGAGTGATCTGAAACAAAGGTCTGCACTCTACAGCCTCGTGGTCATGGCCATAGCGTGCTGTGCACTTTTATAAGCTGGGGACTGGTTTCACTCTATGTGGCCAGGGCACATACACCCAAGTAGAGAGACAGAAAATTAATTTTATTGCTAGTCCTATTTCTTTCCCACACTGGACTCCCACTTCATTCTCCTGAAGAAGTTACAAAACTTTAGCATTGTTTCAGAACGCTGGACACCAGCAGGATTTTAAGGCCTGATTCCTAACTCATAGGAGCATCAAAGAGAAGTCCCAGTTTCCTGAGGTTCTTTTTGTCATCTTTACTTTCAGGGTCTGGTCACTGCTGATCTTCTGATAAGTAAAATAAGCACAGTGCAAACAGTCTGATTTCAGTGGCATCCTGTTGGGCTGAAGCAGAAAAAGGCTTGCACAACATCTACTGATGATTTATATTTTGAGGAGGAACATCACCTCTAGGAATTCAGCTTTATTGGGTACTCTAATCTAGAAGAGATAAAAGTGCCTACTAATTACTGCTGGGTTTTGTTTCTTTGAAAAATTGGGTTGAATCTCTTTTGAAACTAGATGTCTGTTTATGCTTGTTAGATGTATAATTTAATTTGTTTAGTACTTCTTTTAGGGTTTTGTTCTAGAGATATCTGTGTTTTTCCTCCTCTTCCTTCCCTCTCTCTTCTCCCCAAAGTTATGAACTTCTGATTCAGTCTCAATTTCTTTTCTTAATTTAACAACAAACATCCCCAAGCTGATGCATCTTCTTTGGGGTCCTATTTTTGCTTCTTGAAAATTCATTCCCTTTAAAAAAAAAAAAAAAAAAGAAAAAAAAAGGTGCTACTCTTGCTTGCCTTTTTAATAATTCTGAGATTTTGTCAGGGTGTTTCCTGACTGAAACCTGTATTCGTGTTACACTGGAGAGAAAACTCAAAACATCTACTTTAGAAAAGAAAAAGAAAGTAAGATTACAGTTTATCTACCAACCACTACTACGCAACATTGCAGAAGCAGAGGAAATTGCACTGAAAGGGAGCTTGGGAGGTAATTTAATTCATACTTCTTCCCCAGGTCAGGACTAACTCTGCATACATCATTCCTGACAGAAGTTTTTCTAACCTGATACTTAAAAACCTCTAGTGATGCTAGGTCCACAATCTCCCATGGCCATTTCTATTAATATTCGACTATCCTCACTGTTAGAAAGTTGTTCCTGCTGTTTAATCTGAATTTCCTGAGAGGCAGTTTAAGCCTGTGACTTCTCGTCCTGTCCACATGTATTTGATCTGGTTAAGTTGGTCCAGCTGAGAGAATCACAGAATAGTAGTAGGGGTTGGAAGGGACCTCTGTGGGTCATCTAGTCCAACCCTCCTGCCGAAGCAGGGTCACCTACAGCAAGCTGCACAGGACCTTGTCCAGGCGGGTCTTGAATAT
>Ga0065711_1026500_pt1 | contig 67969 bp, 29 predicted proteins | sample Hoacrofraction12_FD_59098 | JGI IMG/M metagenome (GOLD analysis project Ga0065711, IMG submission 59098) | Hoatzin crop microbial communities from Cojedes, Venezuela - Epithelial fraction 12 v2 (version 2) | ecosystem: Host-associated > Birds > Digestive system > Esophagus > Crop | place...
GGTGACCCTGCTTCGGCAGGGGGGTTGGACTAGATGACCCACAGAGGTCCCTTCCAACCCCTACTATTCTGTGATTCTGTGATTCTGTGATTCTGTGATATCACTCCCAGCCAGTACAGCACTCCATAGCTGTTGTATGCCAGTAGTGGTTACCACAGGCTTGTGCAGAATCTTCCTTAGTCCAGAGGGCTTCTGCTTTGCCAGCCACCTGTGGAGCTACAGAGCAGATGTCTCAGCAGCTTCAGCATCTGTTGTTGTGTCAGACATAGGAGAAAGAAGAGGTGAGCAAAGCAGCGGAGTGTGGTGACCCCTGATCTGTTGCTCTGTAATGTGCTTTGTACCTGCTGCACTTCACGTAGCATGAATCCCTGTCTCAGAAAAGAGGTGCAAGCAGATATAATGCACCCCAGACATGGGGTGACTAACTATGTCAATGCAGGTTTTGAATACTGTCGTAGTTTAACCCAGTAGCCAGCAACTAGGATCACTCACTCGCTCCTCCCCACTTCCCAGAGGGATAGGGAGGTGAATGGGAAAAAAATAAAGCTCATGGGCTGAGATAAAGACAGTTTAATAAGACAACAAATGAAATAAAGATAACTTTTTATTGTTGTTGTAATTGTAATTATTATAATTATTATCATCATCTTCATCATAAAGAATATGGAAAACAAGCTATACACAATACAGTTTTCCTCACTGCCCAACAACCAACTGCACAGCCAGTCCCTGAGCAGCAATCCTGGGACTCACTGATTTCGTGGAACTCATGGAACAAACTCCTGGAAAAGTCTGAACTCACAGAAAAGATCCAACTCATGGAAAAATGGTACTGCCCCCCAGCCAATCCACATTTATGTATTTATATTTATATGTTATTATATATATTACCTATGTATTATTATATTATATATTCATTATTATACGGTATTTTTATTGTATTTTTATATATATTTATATATATTTATATTGCCATTGGACAGCTTGGGCTAGCTGCCTGGCTCTGCTCCCTCCCAGCTCTTTTCACAGCTTGCTTATTAGCTGAACATGGGAAACTGAAAAAAGCCCTTAATTTCTTAGGAACAACTGAAAACATCAGTGTATTATCAACATTATTCTCATACAAAATCCAGACATTGCAGCTACTGGGAAGATAATTAACCCTGTCCCAGCCAGAACTAGGACAAATACAAAAAACTAGTCTGTATTGGTACGTGCACAGAGCTCCTCTGAGCTGTAGTGGCAGCATACATTTAAAGGCTACTTTAATTATTAACTTATTTAATTTAAGTACATTTTCCTTAGTCAAAAGCAGGTTACAAGCAAGAGCTTATCACCTACAGTTGCTACCACTAAACAGCTAACCAGCTGTGCTGTGAGCAATCTGGGGATGTTGTAAAGGCTGATTAGTAAGTTATTTTTGGTGTGGAGTACAAAACTTGTTGGTATGGCTTTGCACCCATCACTTTTCCAGTGTTACCAAGAGAGATTATGGATTGTACAGCCTTCATCATTGCTGTTTCTACCAAGGCTCTTAGTTCTTAAGTAGAAGGTGGTTTGTAGTCCAAGATGGGGCTGCTCATTATGGAGCAGATCTGGTGAGTTTCACGACTCTTTTACTTAATAGGAAAAGATAGCTTGCTTCCATGGCCATTACTGCAGACTTTAGAGATGCTTTATATGTCCTGTGACTCTGCAGTTTCAGATTTATGTTCTATTTCCTTTGCTAATGAAGTTTTCTTGTGGATATTTGAAAGTTCATGCTGTGCAATATTATGTCCAAAAAAAGTATACTTTTCAGTGAGATATTGAAGTTTTCATCAGGTAGACATGCTTCAGCAAAATTTTTTTCATGTATTTCACATAACACTATGATAAAATGCCACAGAAAATACTTTAAAATGTCGTTCAATTTACAATTACATATTATGTGACATTCATTGAACTGTGCAGCACTCTGATCTCAACTTAGTTGATTTCTCTCATCGTTGAAAGAACACAGCTACACCAGAATTGCCCATTTTGGGAAGGGGAGCAAGAGAAGTGAGATACTAAGAACAGGTCTGGGAAAAAGAAAGGTACTGTAGGCACTTACCAAGAAAGATTTTTATCAATAATATCTTTCTTTTTTTCCTGTATCTCAGAAGGAAGAGCTAATAATTCCAAGAAACCCTTCAGGTGACCTTGCTAAATTACCCGGGTAGTTTGATCTAATCCAACTACAGTTCACAAGTTTCATTTCTAAATTGTACATACATTCTTGATATTTGTTTTCATAAGAGCAGTTAATTAACTATCAGACTATATTTTCTGATTAGTTATGTACTTCTAGACCTTGACCAGTGTAATCACTCACTCTTTTTCTTGTCACCACTTTTTTCTGTACGGCCAAGGTTCTCTCAGTTGTTTTCTTATTCTGCTTGCACCGTGGTTAGAAAGAGAACACACGTGTTTATGAACAGCAACTGTCCACAACATTATATTCAACCTTGAAGGTATTTTTGTATTTTAGTGCACAAGTTTTACTGTATCAGTTTACTTTTGTTGAGAATCTGACCTTTTTCAATAACTGAGTTAATATTGCTTGCTGCCAATTCTGCCACTTCAAGCCACATTCATATGCTAGATGACCTTATAGTGCAGAGGATTAATTGTTCAAGTTCACTTAGAAATTTCTCTGTAATCAACTTAAAGAAGATTAATGTCTAAATCTCTGGTAAAAATAAGATTTCTCATTCAAATATGAGTTTGGATTGTTTTCAGTTCAGTCTTCAGAGATGAATATTTTCATTTATCAAGTCAAAATGACACTGGAAGAAAATTAATGTGTAAATTAATCATTTTAATGGAGGAAAAATCCTTGTCTTAATCAAGGCTATAAAATATTAATTTTCACAAATTTATTTCTACAACCCGTCCAATATTTTGACAATATATCATGACCTTCCTGTTCTGTACTGTTACTGTTAAAATGCAGTTAATAAATTGGTAGTTCATGCTGATAAATTCAGACTATTTTATTCAACATTCTAAATTCAGAATGTCACTAGCTAGCCTAACTAACATCATTTGCTGTGCTGCAAATGCTACAAGTTTACCTAACTCTCCTTGTTTTACTAGCCTGCTCACCAACAAAAGAAAAATCAGATCAATTTAGAGACAATCATTCTTTTAACTGATTTCATTCTGTATATTAGGGGAAAAAAAAAAACCATAAATTGCTGGATAAAAGGCAGAGGATTTTTTTATATATATTATTCAAAATTAGAAACTGTTTTTTTACGAGAGGCTGTCCAAAAAAGCCTCCACAAACTAGTTCTTAACTAGAAACTGTCTAAAAAGTATCTTTAAATAGATTTCAAAACAGAATTCTTACACAGTGTAGAAGGTTTGATCTTGTGGAACTAAACTTGCACAATTAAAAAAAAGTACACTTTGCATTTACAATGGATTTTCTTATTTTCTGCATTTTCATTAAAATGTTTTGGGCTTTTTTTAAGTCTTGAACTGAAACATTGCATGACAGAAAGCCCTTTTCCATGAAATCATGTCTAACGTGAAAAGGGACAGGAACATATTTCTGTAGTTATCTGAAGACAAATGTGCATGTTCAGACACATTCTTTTTTTGTTGAAAGAAAAATGACAAAACTAGCTTTTAAGTTTTTCTTTAGCAAGTAACATTTGATCCTCAGCCCACAGCTGGCGATTGCAGGGAAAAAAAAAAGAGAGATCTATTCCTTAAATTTTGTGTCCATTTGTTTCAATACAGTGTACTCAGTTTGCACTTCTTTGTGGGAAGAAAACAGATCTGGTCTAAAATCATTGAAGTTAATAGAGTAAATGAATGTTTTAATCAGAAAAAGCCATAAAGACTTAAATATAGTCAATGATACCCTAATAATACCAATTAGCAAAAAAATCTGACTATATTTGCCATGACGCTTAGCTGTGGTTAGTCCAGTATGGAGGAGTCCTAGACTGTGATCTAGACTTGTAATTTGTATTAACAGAGCCAAAGAAATGAGGAGAAGAGCTGTTTAACTACAGATCGTTACTCCAGACTTGTTCTTTCCTGCTTATACAAACTTGTTCTTTTCCTGCTTATAGCTAGAGCTGGGAATTTCCTGAAAAACATGCTTTATAATGGATCAGAATTTTCACTTTTCCATGTCCAGCAAGCTAAAACTATTCACGAAACCAGTGAGAAAGGTCTATCATCTCAAGACAAAATACCTGCCATCTAGCCCAAGAGACAGCAATTCCTCATCCAAAAGAGCTCATGAAAAAGAGTTATACAATCAGCTTTATTTCAGAACATCTTTGATTCCCAAGCTTTGGCTGGGTACAGCAACAAGTATTCTGTGTGATTCTGAAGAAGACTTGAAATTGGTTTGGGAGAGAGGAGGGTTCAATTAAAAGCAAATTGTCTTATCCGCTCCATCATTATGTCTCATGAATCCTAAAAAGGAAAATACACAAAATTTATCACTGGTTTTCCTTGCATATTTATAGTAGTACCCTTACAACCTGGTGATATATACCTTTTGCTTGCCTAGGTACAGCTTGATTAGGAAAAACACATTATTTGCTTTATTAATAAACATATCTTGTTTAACGATGGTGCAGACTGTACCCTCAGCATGTTAGCAGGTGACGTCAAACTGGAAGGAGTCGCTAATACACCAGAGCATCATGTTGCCATCCAGAGGGACCTCAACAAGCTGGAGAAATGGGCTCACAGGAGCCTCAGGAAGTTCAACAAGAGTAGTGCAAAGTCCTGCACTTGGGGAGGAACAATCCCATGTACCAATATATGCTAGAGGCTGACCAGCTGAAATGCAGCTTGGCAGAGGACCTGGGGATCCTGTTGGACACCAAGCTGAACACAAGCCAGCAATGAACCCTTGAGGCAATGAAGGTTAGCAGTGTCCTGAGCTGCATTAGGAGGAGTGTTGCCAGCAGGTCAAAGGATGTCACCCTTCCACTCTTCTCAGTACTGGTGAGGCTGAGTACTGTGTCCAGTCCTGGGCTCCCCAGTACAAGAGAGGCATGGACATACTCATGAGCGTCCAATGAAGGGCCATGAAGATGATGAAGGCAGTGGAGCATGTCTCTTATAAGCAAAGGCTGAGACAGCTGGGACCGTTCAGCCTAGAGAAGAGAAGGCTTCAGGGGATCTTATCTATATATATATATATCCCTGAAGGGAAAATGCAAAGAAGGCAAAGAGAGGCTCTTTTCAGTGGTATCCAGTGACAGGACAAGAGGCAGTGGACACAAACAAAAACACGGAAGGTTCCCACTGAATACCAGGAAACATGTTTTGCTGTAAGGGTGGCCAAGCACTGTCACAGATTGCCCAGAGAGGTTGTGGAGTCTTCATCTTTGGAGATATTCAAAAGCCATCTGGACATGATCCTGGGCAACCTGTTCCAGGTGGCCTTGCTTAAGGAGGGATTTGAACAATATGACCTCCAGAGGTGCCTTCCAACCTCAGCCCTTGTGTGATTCTATGGAAACTGGGGAACTGATTCTAAGCAACTGTACAAGTAAGAAGTCATCCAAAGAAGTGCAGTCCCATTAGACACTACAGACAAAACATCTGGAGAAAAACACACACAAAGTTTGGAGAATGCTGATACACGGCAGGAAAAGGAAAAGAACCAAGGCTTCTTGCTTCATAGTTCCGATCTCTGTCTACAGATATTTCAACTTCTCACAACTTTTCTTCAAATCTGAAGTAAACCTATTGAGGATGAAAGTGAAAAAGTCACAGTCTCTGTAACACCTGGGTGCTATTGAACTTGGAACTTTGGTGGGAAATATATCGTGTGATCCACTATAGTATTGCTTTCAACCTAATGTCTCCCAGGACATTGTCTTCATTTAAATACACTTTTTAAATCTTTTCATCATTTTACTTGCTTGATGATTATTAGCAATATTGAGGCTTTGATACTTACCAGGCTCCTCGCAAATCTGATTAGTTGATCAAGCAGGCTTTGGAATCATGCAGGTAAGTTGGTTCTATCTAACATTTTAATATTTAAACATGTTATATCTTTAGTGTATTCATACGTGGCACCACAGGTACCTTGAAAACGCAACTTCTCATAACCAAATGACTGAAATACTGTGACTGGAAAAGCTTTTGATTCAAATGCGTGGATATCTATCCTGGAGTTACTGTAAAATATGCATTTTGCAGATAAAATTCAATTTACTAGGCTTAGCAAGAACATGATAAAGATTATTTCCAGCATATTTTAAAAATCTGAACTTGGAAAATATATCAGACAAGGACGCTTTTTTTTTCCCCCACTGGTCACTAAAGCAACTACACTCAGAGTTTCTCTCACAAATTATAGGCTATACTTACTGAAAATTATTCTCCAGGAATCAAGAAATGCCATTAAAATGGCCTGCTCATACTTACAGTCTGCTTGCAAAAACTCTTTTTTTCTAGAGCAAAAGAAATTCCAGAGAACTTAAACCTAGAAGGATAATTTAGTGGGATAGAGGCGCACAATGTAACTAATACAAAACTGAGGACACATTGGTACAGGCTGTTAAGTTTCTTGCTTTTTTTTTAGTAGCAAGTCCAGCAGGAATATCCTTTGATGAAGGCAGATCCTGGGCAACTCCCCCAATGGAAGTCAACCCAATTCACCCAAGGAGAGCAAACTAAAGGACAGAACACTACAGGGAATTATTTTATCTTCTTTTTCAGTGCAAGAAACATTTCCTGTCTTCTGTTTCATTCTGTTAGGAGGTTAAGTATAGGAACTCACAGAAGTCACTGCTCTACTGAAGACATGCTTCATACTAATATCTGACGTAAATAACAACACTATATATCTCTGGAGGTAGCCAGTAAAGACTCCACAAACTATAAGTCAGGCCAGACTTGGAAAATGGACAAAACTCAGCTTGCTCTCACCAAACGAGAGAATTGCTGTGATCTAGTCACACACATCTCGATCTAAAAGAGGTGATGAAGAAGCTGTGCATTTTTATCAAATAAGAACTATTTTTGCCAAGCTGCAGAGCACTTTCAACAGGAATTAAACTTTTAAAGAATGTTTTTTTCTCTCGGGTAATACTTCAAAAATTGATATCTACCCAGTGACTTCCTCCAGTATTTGCTGTAATCTGGACTTTCACTCCCCATATCAGGATGCATCCAGCGTGAACATGTGCAGTCAAGACTAATGTTAGTGTCTTCAGGAACAAGGTTCATGTATATACTTGATGTTCTTGCTTAAATTGGGCAGGATGCAAAGTAAATCCATTGGTTATAAAATGACACAAGAATCAAATGGAGGTTGGATAGATTCTTAGGTACTGCACATAGTACCCATTCGGACAAGAAGTGCGATTGCTTTTCGTGCTGCAATTACTGCACAGGCTCCATTCCACAGATCGTCCTTTGGTGCTAACATCTCCTCGAGCCAAGGATGAGTGTGATGTCCAGTTACCAACTATTCCCCTTCCCCAGTGGTAACGGAGGAGTGTGGTGTGAGGCCTTTGCCATCTGAGACGCTCCCTTTTTCATTCTGCTGGTGTTGCAGAGGTCCCTTGATATCGCTAGTAGCAAAGTAGGAAAGAAGTATAGTGGATAAAGAGCTCCTCGAATCCTAGCAATTCTTCCCCATAAGGAGCCCATATCCTAATTGTAGACAAATATCCCAACCATCTTTTCACTTTTAAGTCTGCCTTCATTCTGTTCATTAATACATGACTACGTTAAAGGAAACAACACTTCAGTAGCTCTTAAAAATTCTTCTAAATTGAAGTTTTTTGTGTACAGACCTCTTTAGTGCCTGAAATACTCTTTAAAGCATGGACATATTTTCCCAAGGCTTGCCTAGTATTTACTGCTGGTCAGCTCTGTAACCTTTCCAGTGGCATTACTTGTCCCTTTGCTAACAGTGCCTTTGCATAGTTGTTAGAGCCTTCCATTCAGCTGGCAAAATTTCTTGCTTATGTATGTGGTACACCACTCTTCAGGCTGTAACAAATAATAAGGCCCGAGGCATTAAAGTATAAAATATTCAAAACTCTCCATCTTCAGATACTACTATATGTTCAAAGGAAAGAGCTAGGCAGATGTACCAGCCCACTAAAACCAACAGTGAAATGTGGAATTTTGATTTAGTTTTCAAGTGAGATTTCCTCATATTAGCTGCTTGGAACAAATCATATGGAAACAAATTATATGAATACCTTTTGGAAGTTCTACAAAACAAATATCTCCTTCTGTTTCTAAAGGAAGAATGCAACTTGTTTTCTAATGCTAATAATATCTACAATATGAGTACAGTCAGTGAGAACAGTATGATGACAAAGGCAATACAAATATTAATCTAATACATCTCACGAAGAAACCCAAAGAGAATAGACAGCTTGGAATCCTCTGATGGCATTCTCTAGAAAATTTGACTTTTCAGTCAGTGATATGCATGTTCTTTATGGTTACTTTATTTGAAGTAGTCTAATTAAAAAATTTAAACAAAGATCCTGGCTTTTCAGATCACACAGTAGCACTGGACGTTTTTTAATTTTTATTACAGTATTACTATACACATTAGCCAAACTGATTTAAAGAAGACTTTCATGTTTTGACAACATATTTGGGTGCTTGGAAACAATCTGAAGCTTTATGTCAAAACCACAAATCTCAAGCAAAGGAATACAGTGCAGAACTGATCTTTTTTCCTGATGTTCCCAGCATCTTTCTCAGCTGTACCACAGGTGCTAACAGACATTTTCTTCAGCATGTGCTATGGATTCCCGGACACAGCTAGCCAGACTGTGAGAGTCTGTAGTGCCATCTGGAAACTATCAGTGCTAACAAGACATGTGGAAATGTGCCTGTTTTTAACAGAAACGGACTTCAGTCTCTGCATTGTCCTTTATGACTAAAAAACATTGTGCTTTGGAGGAAGGTTCAATGTTCAGTGTGTTTCTATGTCCCTTGTCCAAACCGTAAAACAAAGAAAGAGCATCATACAAAAAACTGTGCGTGCATTTTAAAGGTAATGGAATGTATTTGTGTCTAAGGATATATGAGTTAAATGTTTGATTTTAAACATTTTCAGCTCCTTACTCTTTGTGAAGTAGGAAGAAAACACTGAAAATAAAACTAGCTGCAGCTTGGCAAGCCTTTCTTCTGTAGGTCACTGGTTTAAAACCATTTCAAGTCAGTGTAAACCGGAATGTCATGTCTGATATTTGTTTAGCAACCATCAGCAAGCTGAACTGAGCTCAGAGCCACAGAGAATGTGATATTCCCTACTGAAAAAAAGCTTCCGTTACAATCACCGCTTCACAAGTTTCATCAGTGAAGCAAAAAACAAGAGGGGCTTTGAAGTGATTAGTCTGACGAATAATTTTCCAGTTATTTTCACTTTTAAGAAGAAACTTCCTGGTCCTTGTTCTAAGGACTGTTAATGCATTAATTGCGTAAAACAGACACATCTTACTCTGGTTTTGGTTTGGGCACAACTTGGCTAGCAAGTGGACACTGAGCATGCTTCCTGGCTCAAGCACCTTGGGACAGGGAGAGGAACAACTCTGTTGTACGCCTGGGTGGCACAGCCATGAGCTCTAGGCAATGGGCTGCTAAGGTTCTGAGGTATTTTAGGGAATAAGCAGGAGTTCAGCTTCATTTGCATGGGGAATTGTAACATGGGGATTCAGTCACACCCGAGAGTCAGAACTCAGATTCCAGTTTTGAAATGCGCTTCACAAAGCAATTAGCCGGTATCCCAAATAGGGATATCTTTATGAATTGGAGTATGAGGACATCACTGTTTGTCTTCGTCAGTGCAAGAAAAAACCTGAATTGTTTGGAAATGAGACGGCTGATCCTGGAAGCAAGAATTGCTGGGGAAGCAGCTATCAACAGGTATTTTCTCTGTGATGAGCAAATACACCAGGCGGCTTTACTGAGAAGCAAAATAAATTTACCTCATGTCGTGTTAAAAGGGGTAAGGGGTTCTGATAAGCGGCAAAAGGAAAGCCCTCCCGTTGAGTCACGAGGTTCAGAGCAAACCCCCTTGCATTCCAAACTTGTCTCAGAGAGGAGTCTAGGTGCGGCTGGATCTACTCCTAGTCCCAGACTCGGTCAACAGTTTATGTCCAAGGGGTTAAGTGTGTAGCCACTTCTCAGAGTCAGCCCTCCCAGGGACTTTCACTGAAACAGTTTCTCAAAGGTGAAACAACAGGGAATTTATTCAAGCGACAGGTATCACAGATTGGGGATTGCCATTGATAAATGCACTGTCTACAAAAATTGAGCTCGAGGTAATGGTTTAGCGCTTCAGTTAACAATGTGTTCCCAGGGATATGTCTGACAAAGTCAGAGGCGCGACTCTTACCAAAAAGGCGTCTCTTCTCTGGGGGGGAAGAGAGGTTCAGGCCCGTCATCCTGTCTGTCAGGTAAAGTTCTCGCTTGGCTCCTCCTCCCAAAAAGAGTTTTCAAGTGCCAATTTTTATATGTTTGAAAATCTTTTTGCAAGGTGGGACTAAGTCAATTATTGTGCGTTGATTGGCTCTTGGCATGGAATTTTGTGTCGTCACAAGCAGGACTCACCAGTTTGACACACCTATGGAGCGTGTCCCCTTACTTCTGTCTGATAATATAAGCGCAAGTTAATTGCACCACTTGTTAACTCTTCCGCTCTTGACACTTGAGTCTGAGCATGTCTTTCATCTTGCATTGACAAGTCCAGCTAGGCCATCGATTACACCTCACCATCTCCTTTTTCCTTTCCTCAGATGCCTTTGTATTCAGAAAGAAAACTCCATATATTTTAGCTAGCATTTATTTGATTTGTGATTCATAATCATGTTAGGACAAGAGAGATGATTTATTTTCATTCTCGGAGAGAAATACTGATAACGATTTCAAATGGCCTATTTAAAGTGCTTTATTCTTTTTCCCCAGGCCATATTATCATTGCTCCAGGTTCGCTTGGGACTCCAAGGAAGCAGGTTGTCTTTCCTTTACCCTACTGTTTAATGCCAAGCTTTCCTAGTCAATGCTGATCAGTGTAATTCTTCCTTGTCTCTTGTGTTATCATGCCCTGAGCTATCCTGAGGTTCAGTGGAAGATGCTCCTTACTCTTCAGATGCCTTTGAGAAATATGCAAGTTTCCAGACACTGAAAGTCTGGTCCAGGACCCCCAACTAACTTAAAATTAACATAACTAAAGCAGAGAAAAGGTTAAAGCAAATAAAAGACATTGGTTATTAAATGATTAAAAATGGACACCATAGGTTCGAAGATTTATAGAATCGAATGACAAGCATAGAAGTAAAGCTCTGTTCAATTTAGTTTGAGATCAAATTTTAACAGTGTCTCCCTCTCTGTGTCCATGCAGCAAGTTATTTAGAACATGTGGAATGAGGCATCAGATCTGCGTGCATATACTGTGTCTTCAGATTTAATTCAAGGAATAAACTTCAGTATGGAGAAACAGACTTGCTTCTGTACCCCATTTCATCTTCAGAATTTCCCTGCTGTGTAATTAAATTGTCAACCAATTATTAGCCCATTGTAAGTAAAAGTCACTTTTCTTCCTGGCTGGACAATTTGACAATCCACATTCAGACTTTCACAAAGCATGTAACTTGTCAGCCAAAGATTATTCGATCATATAAATTGAATTAATACATTCACCTCATTACTGCTTTTTTCTGTGACCAGACAAAACTGTAGCTTATGATCTGACGTTCTAATATAGCATGAATTGTCTTCTCCCTTCTTCTCCATCACCCGGTTCCTCTGAACCTGAATTCTCACTGCTAGAAATTAATGTAGTTATTCAAGTTCCAGAAAATTACCACATCAGAATCTAATGTGGAAGAATGTAATAAAAAACTAAAACAGATTCTCTTCAGAGCTTTTTTAATGGAGCACGCCAAATATTCTTGCTTTTAAAAAATCAAGATAAAAGCATAATATCCTCTAACTGTGTCACAATTTTTACGATTAGTAAATAATTGCATGTCAGGAAGTGGCAAGAACCAATAAGTTCTGAATGCTGTCATGTTTTACATTGAAAACAGCTCATTGTGCTCCTTCTTAAAACAATGTAAGTCCACACCTCAAGAGCTTATATCCTTGTCCTCAGATTGACCTGTTTTTGCTTTCTTCCAGCAATGGTACTGCCAGATGAATGGCAACAAATCCTCTCTAACTTCTTTTTAGACATTGTTACGTTGTTATTAGACTCAAAGGGTACCCCAGAGATCATCTAAGTAGTCTCCCCCACCAAAACAAGATCATGTAAGCCTTAGTCATCCCTCAGAGATCTTACTGTTGCCTGATCCCAAAAATTTCTGGTGAAAGAAGTTTCTCAGTATCTGCAGGTTATCTGATCTTGTGCTCCACCATTCTTCCCAAGTTTTCCAAGCTTTTTCACCCATAATTGTCTATGCTGAAAAAGAGATTGTCTTCTGGTCTTGGAAAACAACTAGTGAACATTGATATTGTAGCTACATATAATCAAGTTACCTCAACTAGCTCTCAGCAGGCCAGTTCTCTCATAGATCATGATTTCTAAATCCTTCATCATTCACACTGCTAGATTCTCTTTATTTTGTCTTCACATTAAAAATGCAGTTGCCAGAATAGAGACAATACATCTTTCAAGTCTTCTCTAGAGTTAAGTGAGGAATGTAAGTAGATGTTTTATGTACAAACTTCTGCTTCATTAATCCAAAATAAAAACTACTTGCCTACTATGTCTTTTTACACTGTATTGCTTTCTTTCTTCTTTATGGGTAAATATCCAGTTTCAAATTTAATTTGCTTTATTTTTTCTTAGGAACAGACCTTTGGTTCATAAACACTTAAATGCAACCTTTTAGGTTCCTGACCAACTATCCAAACTGCCAGTAGCATTTTTCCCAAAAGACTTAAAACTCCGTTCAGATTTGTACAAGCCACAGACTAAAAGGTATAGTCTCCATTCTATTAGGAACATTTTTCACGACTATACCAAGCAGAATTTGACCAAACACAAGTTCTTAAAGGAATTTACTTAGGATGTCCTCCATGTTCGATGTGGATCCATTGATAATCAAGTTTTCAACTAGATATATAGCTACCTGAAAGCAATTAGATGCATGCCATATTTCCTCGACATATGAGATTCTAATGATAAAAAAATGTCTGAAAAATTTATTAGCCTTAATTTACATCTACATCTACTACTTTTCCTTCCTACGCTAGGCTGCTGCCCATCTCAAAGACAGTAATTAGATAGATTTGATCTGGTGTGTTCTTGAAAGTTCCTTGTTGGCTGTTTTTATAGACTTTACATTTTGTAGGTACTTCCAATTTCTTGAAAAATTTGTTCCGTGTTGTTTCCAGGAAGTGAAACCAAACTGCTCTATCTACAATTCCTCAGCTTCTCTTAACTACCAAAAAAAATTTTTTAAAGATTTGGTTTTGTCTAGTATTCTAGGATCTCTCCCATCTGCAGCATCCCAGGGATAATTACTAATCATTCAGAGATTACATTGCCTCATTTCTCGGGGTGAGTTTCATCAAACCCTGGGAACTTGAATGTACCAATCTTACATAAATATTCCCTGAACTGTTCTTCTCTCTACTCCAGCCTGCATTCCTAATACCTTGTTAAAATTAATTTGTTAAAGTATCCAGTACAACCTACCTCTTCCATGAACATGAAAGCAAACGATTCTGCTTTCTTTGAAGAAAGCAAATGATTCTGTTTTCATCACAAAACATCTTGTTCAATCTCTTTTCTCATTTTCCCACTTATTTCTAGTGTATTCACTGAATCTTTTGCTGCTTGTCATGTTCCTTGCTATGTGGAATTCATTTAGTGATGAAGTTTTCATATTTTGTCCCTATATGCTTGTGTAATTCCTTTGTATTCATCTTTTTTATGAACTTGCTTGCCTTTCTTAGTTAAAATACCAGGCATTTTCTTACCTAGCTAGCAAGGAAAGCTTATCTGAGCAGGTCCAATAACAGAACTGAGGACTGTCACTGCTGATGACGAGGCAACAGAACAGCTGGTAAAATGTCTGTGAGTAACCTCTCACTCTGATCAGCTATTTGCAGAGCCTGTGCTTCTCCTTGTCCTGAGAGCACCATAGAGCAAGGCAGGCTACAGGGCACCCTGACTGTGTGGTGGAAAAGGTGGAAATGGGAACTGGGGGCCCAATGCCTAGGTTTTACTTGTTCCATACTTTTAAGCTGTTGTGCACCCACTATATGCCCTCTGACAACTTCAGTAGTGATTTCTGAGTTCTTTTTCATCTCCCCCACCCATCCACCTCCCATTTCCTTTGCCTCCGCAAGGGTTCTCTCATGCCAATGGAGTTCTGGTTGTTCTAGAATGACCTGGTCACAGAAATCGATGCTGGCATCTCCTGGGTGTCCTCAGTGGGCACTGCTTTATGCCCTCAGGTTGTAAAGGAGCAAAGAGTCTGCAGGCAGTAGTGAAAGGAAGTTAGGTGCCACATACATGTCAGATGTGAACCATTATTCCTGTAATTTAGTTTTAGTTGGGATAGCAATAGTGGGATCTATAAAATCTGCAAGTGCTGATATTAATTCAGATGAATAGCTTGGTGTCTGCTTTGCAGTGTGAGAAACCCACCCTGCTCCTTTTTCCCAGAGTGTAAATCTTAGAAAAAAACCCACTACCTCCCCCTCCTATGGCTGTAATGTTCTAAATCCACTGATCCGTAAATAGACAATGTGGGTTTACACTGGAACATTCGTCCTGCAAGCCATTTCTGAAAGTGTTATGAAAACATTTGCATTAGATATTGAAAGTTACTGATGATAAATGGCAGCAATCACGCAGGATGTATGATATCATGCTTACTATGTCTTAATAGAGAAATTTAGACTTACACTCAGCTCTTTCTGAAAAGTAACTTGAAGTCTTTAACTGATGTCTGTATAACCTTCTCCCAAAGACATTTCTTAATTTTTAATTTCTTTTAGCTTCTTTAAGTTCCTTTATCCCACAAAACTGTTATAAAGATGATTGTCTGAAAAAAAACCCAAACATGTCTTTTAAACCTATAATTTAAAATCTGGGGGAAAAAATGTCTCTGACAAAAAAGCCCCTGTAAAGGTAAAGATGAAATCAAGAATTCAGTTTCATTTTCAGTATTACATTTTTTTCCCTTTCTGCATAAGCAGAACAAAAAGCCACCTTTCATGCTTCAGAGTAGATTCCAGCAGGGTATGTCTGTATAGTGCAGCCAGACAGCACGTCAAAAATAAATTAGCAGTAATTAGTTGTGCACATTCACTCTTCTGGAGATGACAGTTAAGGCATCGAACTAAGATGTAGGTCCAGTTTGTAGCTCTGCTAAAGGTCTGCTTGTGGGTTTTATTAGAAATTATTTTCCTGCTTTTATCTTTTGGTTTTGCTTTACTGTTAGAACTGTGGAGGGAGGGAGCTGCCTGTGCAAGTGCATAGCAAGGCAGCCGAAGAAAACAAGATCCTGAAGCCATCTGGGGCCGTTACTTATTCTTGCAGTATCACACAACAAATAATCCGTGATAAATTTCACTTGCCTTCTACAAAGCCTTTGCTGAGACAGATTTCGTTATGTATTATAAATGCAATGCAGACTTGATTGCAGCCTCTGCCAGTAGCTTCTTATTCTTCTGGGGTTTGAATGCCACATTGAGCTGCCTAGAGTCACTAACGTTGCTTTGTCCAACCGTTAGCTGACAATACCGTTTCCTGGAGCTGGCTTAATCTAATCTGCCCTGATTATGTACCAAAATAAGAGAGGAAGAATCATAACAAATGTTGGTCACATACTTATTCAAACCACTTAGGAAAACAGGGAATGATTTATGTGGTCATATATATTCATCCCATCAAGGGGGAGCATTTTCACATCAATTTGATGGTCATCTAGCCAAGGAGAACAGGTTGTTCTCAGTGCAGTGCAAATTCTGGCAAAAGCCATAAATTCTGAGCAACATTCATGGAAAAACAGTCTCATCAATGAAATCTATGTTTAAAGAAAGAAACAAAGTAATGAATCTTAAAGTCCTACAAAACAAGCTTTTAGAAACAAGAAGGGGAGAGAATTTGAAGAGTTTTGACGGTCACCTATCCACATTTTTTTTAAATTCATATACCGGAAAGCTGTACAAAAAGAAGATTTCAGATGTATCTATATACACGGAACAGTTCAAAAAAAAATAGAAAAAAAGAAGAGAGAGTAACAAAGAGCTAGGGGACCTAAACAGCTGTAAAAGCACAGTCCCATCACAGGGTTTCATCTTGGTAGGGCAGACTCCTCTCCAGGGCAACAACTCAGAAAGCATTTGACTACTTGGGGAACTGGAAGAGGTGGTCTTCACAGAGTTTTCTCCCCTCTTGTGGCTTTTGCCCAGGAGATTAGGCAGTTCAGTTAACATCAAAGTTATTCTGTTGAATGAAAGTAGATGAAGGTTTATGTTAGGTTAAATTCATTCCAGGTATTCTGGTTTTGGTTGTGGGGTAGAAGTTGCAAGGAACTTAATGAAATAAAAAAATCACTCGAATCGTCTGCCAGGGTACAAAGGAGTAACATCTAGACCAGAGAGTTTGGCCTGTGCTCCTTTTTTGTCTTTGGCATAAGGTTTGTTACTCATATAGGTGATTATGTTTGTTCTTTTTTATAACTTATGGGGATTGATTAAATATTTTTTGCAGGCAGCACTTGAAAGATGTAAATTATTTTTCTTCTTTGGGAATATTTCTTTAATGGGGACCTACAAAAGCTCTGTCCCTTAGCAACAGCTCTCTGCAAGCTCTACTTATAAATCAATGCCAGATAGATGGAGCACATAGAAGGGACAGTTTTTTATCCATGCAAAGTCCAACTTCGTTCATTAATTAATTCAGAAAAACACATCAAAGCAAAACAACATTTGCCATCTTCCCCTTGGTCTAATACCTGTTGATTATCTATCAGTTGTCTTGGAAGGTCTGAAGAGTTTTGTAATAATGAAATGCTATACAATATAATATTAAATGGCTACTTTGAAGACTTAATGAGATCTGAGTGTTTCATTAGCAGCAATAATAATGATAGATGATTGCAATAACTGTAAAATTTGCTTATTACATAAAATTGATGTCAATGTGGTTTTCAAGGATTAGTTCTGTCTAGTTTGGTTTATCTGCATGTCTAGTTTCCAGAAACATTTGAGCAAATAATACATTTCAACCTGAACCCCAACTAGAAGTGGAAAGAGAAGTACAGTTATTTTGCAAAATTTTGACTTAATATATATATAACAGATACAAATGTTATATTCGTGATAGAAGGACAACACATTTTCTCCTTGTCTTCCACACAATGCTCCTTCCTTGGGGTAAAAATTATTCTGATAAGGAAAAACAGGCATTGTAAAAGGAAAATCCATTTTGCCATTACTCAGATGAGAAAACTAAAAGAAGGTTCAAGTTCAAGAAATACACATAATACAGTTGTCTTATATCTCTGCAAATGGTGATTACCAACAGCTTTGGATGGATTTGCATAGTGGGAATGAAAGAAGCTGCTTAGCTTGACCCTGTTAAACTCTACACTTCTTAATACTCGAAGTACTGCTGCTGTTCAAAATAATTGGGAAAAACAACCTACTTTTACTTTTCATTCTTGAAAGCAACAAATCTTTTTTTGATCAAATTTTCCAGAAAATCTCTAAGAAACATGCCAGGAACAAAAAGTTTCAGCCTCCAAATGGTTAGAAAAAATTGCTATAAATTCAAAGGTGACAAATAGAAAGCATTGAGTAACATGCCTCAGAGCAGCACTGGATGTAATTTTACACAGAATTTTTTGACCGTCCATGAGTCATTTACACTTTGGAAATGTGAAAGAACACAAAGATGGAAGAAGTCTGGCATGAAGGAAGGCAAAGTCCTGCTTCAGAAAGTGGCAGAAAATTTTCCAGCACCATAAAGGGTCCCATTAACATCTCTATAATTTGATCTTATACCCAGTACTGGCAGAAAGCTGATTATCCATTCTGTACTCCCTTCAGCGGTAGATATTTCAAACCTGACTGTTTTATATCCCTTCCCCATAACAAAGTTACAATCTTTGAGATGTTTGTATCCTATACAGTTGGTTGTAAAGGCTTAATGTCCTTGGTCTGAGAAAGAAAGTGTACTCAAGAAATCAGCTTTGTTCTATTTTGGCAGATTAAATTCAAAAGAAATACAGTATTAGTATCCAAACAATGCAGTCTCTCAAAATAAAAGGAAGGCAAGAACTATTAGGGTTCAAATAATGGATAATAAAAGTCAAGGGACTAGCTGGAAAGCAGCTGTGCTTAATATGAGCAACTTCGAGTCAGAAGTGTCTTTCTGAGCTAGGAAGAGCAAGTCTGAGATAGCCTTCACACTCAGGCAGTGCCAAATGGCCACTTCTATGCCCCATCTTGTTCATGGCACAAGTAACAGGGATATTTTCCTGATGTGAAGTAGAGCAACAATAGCATTTTTACATGTTGTAGGAGCTCTGAACAGCCCCAGCTTTTCCACTCTGGCAATCACGAGAAATCTTGTAGCATTTTCACCGGCATCACACACAAAGAAACAATCCCTCACACAGCACATTCGTCTTGCTGCAATAGAAAGTATTTCTCAAGGCATTAAAAAAGAATCCAGGAAAGTGTATATTTGGTGACATATTTCTTCATATTTCTGACGAATCTGGCTGTGTCTGTGCATATATCATAGAGTTTTCTTATACATGCAAGGCAAAACCCAGCTCTGTAATAGCAATGCCACCAGGCTGGGATTTCCAGCCAAAAACTGGAACAGGAACACAAAAGCAGAGAGGAAATGCAAAGAAGTGAAGCTGAAGTACAAACAATTGTCTGCAGAAAGCAGCATTGAACTTAGAACATAGCCAGCAACTACAGTTATGCAATGGTATCCTGAAAAACTTCAAGGACAGAGATTCCACAAGCTCCCTGGGCAACCTGTTCCTGTGGTTAACTATCCTGACAGAGAAAAATTTACCTTATACCTAGCAGGAACCTCCCCTGCTCCTTCTGCTCTCCCACTGTGCAGCTCCGCAAGGAGCCTGGCTTGGTCTTCTCACTAACACCTCATAGGCGTGGGGGGGGCTCATGATCTTCTTTTTAAATGTGTTCATTTTGTCTTTGCTTTGTATTCACTTGGAGAACTGGTGAACTATTAAGAGAGTTTAGAGATGGGGCACTTTTCGTTCTACTTTGGAAGAAAGCAGCAGACTACTGTTTTTGTTGTCTGTATTTGTGGCGTGTACCTACAGCCCTGCTCTGGCCTCACGGGACTAAGAACTTAACACATCAAAGCTCATTCCTGTCACTGAAAGCCCAAAGTCTACAAAGAACGGCTTAGAGAAAATGGGGCAGTAAACTGCTAAAGTTAACAGTGATCGGTTCAAATCATAGAATCATAGAATCATAGAATCATAGAATGGTTTTGGGTAGGAAGCGACCTTAAAGATCATCTGGTTCCAACCCCTCTGCCATGGGCAGGTACACCTTCCACTAGACCAGGTCCTGGCCTTGAACACTGCCAAGAAGGGGGCATCCACAGCTTCTCTGGGCAACCTGTGCCAGTGCCTCACCACCCTCATGGTGAAGAATTTCTTCCTAATATCTAATCTAAATCTGTCCTCTTTTAGTTTACAGCCATTGCCCCTTCTCATCATGAAGGTCTCCCACCCATTCTCATTTAGCTCATGGAAGAGTACAAATATTATGCTTCTGATTGAGAAACAGTGATGTTTCTCCTCATTTTCACCCTTGTAACAACAAGTAAATTCAGGATGGTTGGCCGATAATTTTCCACATTCGTTCAATCAATACAGTAGAGGCAAATCCAAGATAGGCTCCTACATTTCCCACATCCATGTGCCCTTCCTTTTAGGGATTCTCTTTAACCACAGTGAATGTGATCTGTGCCAAAGCCAATCAGTCCCTGCCTTCTCTGTAAAAACAATCATTTCCTTAAGCCTCCCAGCTTTGGTTTATTCTAGTTTAAGTTTGTCTACTAATAGCCTGCAATGAGGTTTAAAGCATGTTATATAGATTAAGAGAGGAAAGGTCAAATAAAGCTCTGCCTGCAGGACATTAACTTGGTCATTTACATTTGTCTGTAACTGTCGCTAAAACACTGGCATTAAGCAAGTGGACAGCCCTTGACCCAAAGAGCAACTAACCTGTCGGGAGATCTTTTCCTCCCTGGTCACCCTGACCTCAGGCAGGGTACAGTCCCATTCTTGACAGTGTGTTACCCCCACGACTTGAGTAAAGTCATCTTACATGAGTGTGCTTTCTGTTACCTCCTACTAATGCCAGCAAGAGTTACCATACACTTAAAGATAAGAGCAAGCTTGGGAAACTTCTTTCCCCCTGCTAGGCAGGAATCTAGCAGTGATTTTGTGGCAAGAGCTATGGGACTCCAGTTAGAAGTGAACTACAACTATGACCTATGAAGAAAGACGGAGAGAGTTGGGGCTGTTCAGCCTGGAGAAGAGAAGGGTCCAGGGAGACCTTACTGCAGCCTTTCAGCACCTTAAGGGGGCTTATAAGAAAGACATGGACAAACTTTTTAGCAGGGCCTCTTGCGATAGGACGAGGTGTGGTTTTAAACTAACGGAGGGTAGATTTGGACTAGATAAAAGGAAGAAATTTTTTACCATGAGAGTGGTGAAACACTGGAACAGGTTGCCCAGAGAGGTGGTAAATGGACCATCCCTGAAAACATTCAAGGCCAGGCTGGACAGGGCTCCGAGCAACCTGGTCTAGTTGAAGACATCCCTGCTCACTGCAGGCGGGTTGGACCACATGACCTTCAAATGTCCCTTCCGACCCAAACTATTCTATTATTCTACAACATTAAGGTCTGCTCCGTTGTTATAACTGTGGTGTTGCTTGGTATCAGGCTGGGCCTGTGACTACCTCCAGGGCACACACTTAGTTCCCTGGGTGGTCAAGGAACTCCCAAATAGTCACCTACATAGATGGGACAATGGACTGGTTTGTGGCAATGGACCGATTTGTCACAAATGACCAGCTTAAAACTAGGTGAGTGACTGAACTTCGAACCACCTTCATAATAAAGTATTTGTTCCCAGAGCCCTCCAGACAGAGATTTGGGTAGTTCTTGTTATTTCCCCAGGCAGGTCCCACTGTATTAGTTCAATTTTATGCAATGTTAATATTTAGTCAGTAAGTCAAGACACTTCCCCTAAAAACATTGCTCTCTGGAGCAAACGGAGAAATTATTTTGGCCAGAGCAGCAAAGTTAGCAACAGTTTTATCATAAGGCTAAGTTGTATGCTGAGAAGGTTTTGCAATCCTTGTGGATTGTCTAATGTTGAGTTGCAAACAGAACATCTCATAAAATAATGTTAACATTACTTCTAGGAACAAATTCTTTAGATTTTTTTTTTGCTAACAGCTGTCAAAATACGTAAAACACATTTACTTCTACAGAAGAAAAATATAGCATAAAATCCTTCATATAGGACACTTTGACAGCAAATTAAATTGTTCCATTTTCTGCAATTCACCCTGAGGTGAGATGATACATTCCAGTAAGACAAAACCTTCATTTTTTTCCAATAATACAACTAAAAAAATAACAAAAGCTTGGATAGAAAGAGCCTTACTTTCCCTTCTGATGCTTCAAACCATAAAAATTTCAAAATGTTCACAAGAATATTTTTTGTAACTATTATTAACCTGTTGAAGGTAGAAAAAAACATTATCTGCTTGATTACTTACAACATGGGAGTTAATCTGCATTAGGGCTGTCTGAAACTGAAAAAAAGTGCAAATGGTTTGAAAATCAACAATCTAGCATCATTTACAACTGATAATGTAAATGTTAACTTTAAAAAACACCCATACGATTTAAAGGAAAAGAAAAATTAATATTTTCTTCTTATTAATTACCAGTCTGATAAGCTACCTAAGGCAAAGTGAACTATAGCAGAATTTCCACTCTATCTTGAAGATTGTACTTAGAAATTTGTGATCATTTTTCCTCATTTGCCACAAGAAGTTCAGAATGACCAGAAATCTTGTTTTCTGTCAGCATTAATATATGGAACATAAAGACATGTCCTTACAAGTGTCTTCTCTGTTTTTCCTGACATTGTAGCTATTTTAAAGTGTTCTCTAGTTGATAGAAGTTACTTCTATTCTTACAGTGAGGATTCTACAGCTATAATTTTTAGGTTCTTTAAAGACAGTGACGATGACGAAGGCAAAATTGTTTTGAGTAACTGAATAACACTGGAACCTATGCAGATATATTTAAGTAGCTAGAAAATTAAAACAAACATTTTTTATGTGCTCAGGCTCATGACGATGCATTCACTGACGGGCTGCTGTCTGATCCTAAATCTAATTTTCACAGAAAACAAATAGCCATCTAAGAAAAGAAAAAACAACAACCTTTATTATCTAGTACACATTACTTCTTAAATGACCTAACATTTTGTTTTGAACACATCAAACCCCTTTAATGTGAAATTTCACTAAAGTCTTAATTTTCAGTGTCTCAAAAGATATTATGATTATTCAGGAATGTAAGCATCATTAAAAAGTTGAAATTAGATAAAAAGCTGGATGTTGAAGGTTTGCATGAGCAAGAATATATAGTGTCAGACAAACTGCGTGTTAGGTGATAGCCTCATGAGATCTTAGAATTCTGATTGTCTCAATTTTTTAAATGTGAGATTGGTTATGTCTGAGTCCATCTCAACAACATCAGTTGAAAGAATATTTTTTGTAATGTAATAGACTTGAGTAGGCTGCAGATATTTGGTACATATTGATTTTGTTTAGGCAGCATTTTAGTTAAATTTTATTACAATTGCACACAACAAAGCTTTTAAGAGTAGGGTTTTCTTAAGAAATATATAGTGAAGTAAATTGATGTGAAATTCAAATGGAAATAGTGTTTCCAGGAAAGGAAGTTTGTGATTTCAGAAAAGCTGATCATCCTAACACTGAACACTGCATGATGGCACTTGCATACTCTTGAAAAGTGATTCAATTCTTTCTGCTTTTCCACGTGCAGGTGGTTTCTGTGGGTTTTCTTCTTGCATTTGTGCTGCACTGTTTGTTGTTCTGCCTGCTGTTTTTGCTGGACCCTGGTTTTCCCTTATTGGTGTTAGTATAAGGTTTTCTGAAAGACTGAGTGGTTTTGGTTTTAATTTGGGGTTGGACTAGATGATCCACAGAGGTCCCTTCCAACCCCTACCCTTCTGTCATTCCATAATGTCAGTTCAGTTGACTTCACCAGACATTTTCTGCCTTAGATCAATCAGAAATTCTTATTCAACCCCATTCTCTTTTCTGTGGTTTATATGTGTTCCTTTTTAGTAGAAAGTTCAGAATTCCTCAAATATCTGTATTATTAAAAATGCTGTCCTCCACTGATCCAAGCTGACTGAAAGTCATTCACCAATCTGTTAGAAATGAAAAGTCTTCCTAGCACCTATGGCCCACAGATTGTTTCCCACATATCCAGAGATTTTTAGCTCCCCTGGAAGGCTGAGTTGTTCCCTTTGTGTGCTCAGGGCACTATCTTGGTCTCTTTTAGTACTTCTGCCATGTGGTGTGAAGCAGAGACCACAGTGCTCGGGTGTTTAATTAACCTTGATTGCACTTGCTGGTCCCCCTGTGCATCAGTAAATGACAGTGACATTGACTCTACCCTGTAAAGTGACTTTTCCTCAGAAAGCAGGTTCCAAATATTAGCTGAGCTGCACAGGACACCCATGAGCTTAGAAATATTTTATATGGAACTGTGAATAGGATTTCTCTGCAGAAAACATTCATTGATTCTTTATCAGTTTGAATTCCCCACGCAGATACGTGCACGTCACCTTCTGCAGATGCCAAGAAAGGCACAAGTTTTCCCTAAAACAGCTGAAAGTAAGCTAATACTACTGATTTCCCTACAGCACCACCAGAATATCCCTCCTGGAACCACTACCACATTTGTCCGTAATGCCCCTGGTGGCTCCAGAGAGGGTCATGTCCTCGCTGGGGTGAGCACCAGTGACCCAGCTCCACTGACAGGTACTCCGTAAAGCAATATAACGGAAGGTGCACCTCAGCCCCTTATTCCAGCCTCCTGCAGCCCAGTATCTGATGAGCCCCTTTGGGAAAGCATCAGCAGATCATGCCCAGCTTTCTCGTGACCTTGCCAGTAACTAACTACCCCATCAGAAAGGGCACTCATGCTGCACCCTTGCTACATGCACAGTCATAACCAGAGGCCAAGCTACATGCTGATGAGCAAGAAGCTGTCTGAGCCCCCTGCACAGCAAGAGGACCTCTTCAGGCAGGAAAATATGTGGCTTTGTGTCCTAACCCTCAGGACCCAGCACCCTGACACCATGGCTAAGGTCCAAATATGCTGAGTGATGGGGCTCCTCAAAGCTGGATGCTCGCGGTGCACTTGTGTGCCCTGTCACTTGGCACAATCACCCCTCGGTGACTGTGCAGGCATCCCCCCTTCTTCTTCTCCACCAACCAGTTTGGGGCACTTACTGGGAAAGTTATGGGCTGCAACAATATTGCCTTACCTCACGTACAGAGCCATGACAAAGAGTAGATTCCCAGTAACAAATGTTCAGTAACTGTAGGAGTGACAAAAAGACTTCACGAGTGGTGTCCTGAGGGGTTGCTGCTGCTGGAGGCACTTTTTGAAGTGATAATAAACAAACCAAATTAAATGAGGCCCTTAATTAAACTTGGATCCCATTAGCCTGTCTACAGTAATATTGCAAAATTATTGATAAGACCTTTGAATTTCACACAAGCATAAATAAATGCTCAGGCTGCAGCTTCTGGAGGAAGGGGAAAGAAAGATTTTTTCTTTTTTTTTTTTCCTCCTTACCTTAAATAAACCCTTCCTTTCACCTTCCCAAGCACATCAGGGCGGGGAGGGCATTTCAGCGCCCAAGGGTTCTCTCCGCGGGAAGGAGGGCTCAGCTGGTCCCGCCGCACTCCGCAGCTGCCGGTGCCCTTACCCCAGTGCCAGCCAGGCTCAGAGTTCCTGCCCCTTCCCTGATCTCTTTACAGCACAGACTTCTTGCTGAAAGTATCGAGCGGCGTCATAACAGTGAAATCGTATCGCTTTCTTAGCAGCTAAACTTCTGTCGTCTGAATGGTTGGAATGACGTCGACTGGGGTGGTACTGAGCCCTGGCATCACAGGGTGCTGGTGCATGATGCAATGACGAGATAACAAGGTGTGCATCAGTGGCTGAGCAGTCTGTATTGCCAGTCTGGCTCAGGAGTGACACAAACGCTCTGTTTGACTCGATACACTTAGAGTCACTGAGCTCCGGCTGGAAGGAAAAAGGCTGGTTCATACGGTTGGCAAGACACTTGTGCAAGTGTTTACTGGGTTTATGCTTTTGATTTCTCTTTTGGGGTTTCTCTCCCACAGTGGTCCTCTGTGTTGACACAGATTTGCAGGTTATACAGGTCATGAAAAAGGACATCCTGAAAAGTCACAAAAATCCAGTGTGCATTTCAGTAAATACAACAAGTTCTAATAGAAGAGCTGTACTAGAAAATCTTTTTTTATTGATCCGCTTCATTTGATCGTCTTGTGGGAGCTTCGGCGTATGTTGTTCAGTGCTCTTCAACAGTAGCTTTCACCTCTGACCTGGCAGACACTGTACTCCGCAAAACAGGTACACAAGGATCACCTTCTCGTTCCCCTTATAGGACTGATTGCTTCCAAAAAACTTTTTTTCACATGTTGGCAGCTTATACGAAAATTGTCTCTAAATGAACACCAAAAAACAAGTGTCTCCACTGTCCTTTGTTTCTGTATCCTATATTACACTACTTGTAAGTGGTCAGTAAACAGAAAAATAAGCCATAAATGATATGGGCAGAATTTTTTTTCACTGAACAATTTAAAATGTGACATACTATTGATTCAAAACTGAAATTCAAAAAAAGAAAATGCATTGTCAACCAACATTTTCCATTGTTGACCTTTTTGTACTTGGATTATTTTCTTTAAAATAATTTTCTTTCAAAAAGATGTTATAATGAAATTTTATACAAGTTTTATGGTGAGGCCACACCTGGAATACTGTGTTCAGTTTTGGGTCCCTCACTACAAGCAGGACTTTTAGGTGCAGGAGCGTGTCCAAAGAAGGGAAACGAGGCCGGTGAAGGGTCTGGAGAACAAGTCTGATGAGGAACGGCTGAGGGAACTGGGGCTGTTCTGTCTGGAGAAGAGGAGCCTGAGGGGGGACCTTTCTACAATTACCTGACAGGAGGGTGTAGTGAGTTGGGGGTTAGTCTCTTCTCTCAGGTAACTAGCGACAGGACCAGAGGCAATGGCCTCATGTTGCGTCAGGGGAGGCTTGGATTGGATATTAGGAAAACTTTCTTTACTGAAAGAGTGGTCAGGCATTGGACCAGGCTGCCCAGGGAGGTGGTGGAATCCCCATCCCTGGAGGTGTTTAAAAAACGTGTAGATGTGGCACTTCGGGATATGGTTTAGTAGGCGTGGTGGTGTTGAGGTGACGGTTGGACTTGATGACCTTAGAGGTCTTTTCCAGCCTATGATTCTATGATTCTGTGATTTATCTAGAAAATATTGGAAGAAGACTTTTTAAAATTATCACAATATTTTTGTTCCAAAATTAAACTGATAAAGGCATACCATTTGCAAAATGCTTAAATTATGAGGCAGCAAACTACTGCGTTAGGATTTAGTTTTTAGGGCCTTTTTTCAGATCATTCTAATGTCCACCAAGTATCAGGAATAATAAGAAAGTATTTTTTGCCCATCGTAGGTCTTTGCCTAAATTAGTTAATGGACTCAGTCCTCCTTAATAACAGAACACACTTTCATACCTCTTTGTGCAGTGACATTATTCCCACCAAGACTGCACTGAAATAGTATGCTTCAAGTGAACAGAAACAACTGAATTTGCTCGAAGTGAATGTTTCTTTTAAAAAACTGTACCAGAATAATCTTTTTACAAAGTGATTAAGACATAAAGGAAACCTTTTGATAGATATATTAATATCTTCTATTGCCTTTACATAGGGTAGCACATCTAAAATTTTCATTTAATGTTACTTCTATTTAACTGACGTTTTATGAGCAATCACTAAGCCAAGGCTGTCACAGCTCCTCTAAAAGGTTGCAGCAAAGCACATTTGATAGCAGAAATTAAACCTCAAAATGAGCTCAATTTTTATCATGATAATCTCAAAATTACAGGTGATTTGGGCAAAAAAGTCAAACACTTTTACAGAGCACATGGTTTTCTTAAACAATACTGACTAGACTAGTAGCTTTTCACTCACGGGGAAACTATGAAAGCGGCAGAGAAGCCAAAAAGCATGCACCAGGTCACCTAGCACACCAGTGGCAGAGCCAGGGGTCATTTCTTTAGAGTAAAACCATGATGGGTTTAATCCTATTGAAGTACTCCATCTGTTTGGCCACAATAGAACTTTTTATGTGAAGAAACAAATCAGAAAATTTAAAACACAGCCTGACAATGAAATTTCTGCAGACAGAGCCCAGTGCCCCAGCACAGACCCACTGGCATGAGTGAATTTGTATATGTATAAAGGAGATCTCATTGCAATACTAGGGTTTAAATCATAAATCGCAGTCTTAAACTGAGGCATTTTAGCATCTTTCCTCGTAATCCTGCGGGCAGGTTCATATAAGGAGAGGACATATCATTTCTTGCTCCTTTATAATGTGAGGATGCAGAACTTTGAAATCCTAAAACGTCTGCATCTTTTATAACTTTGGGGCAGCCTATAGCCGTAAACAGACCATGAGCTTCAGTTCAGTCACCTGTCTTAGTTCAGAACTGCCAAATTTAGTCCAACTGTCAAATACATAATTCTCCAAGCTTGAGCAATGCATTGTAATGAGGAGATGTACTCGACTTAAGCTTCAGTGTTTCAGTTTTTCCTTTGAGGATTCACAGCCGATTATAGAATATCAGGAGTGTCTTTACTGCTTTTTTTCATCAGTCCAGACATTTGTGGAGGAGGAAGTGTTTATAAATTGTTTGTTCAAGGTATGTTGATCTTTAAGGTCCCTTCCAACCCTTACTATTCTATGATTCTATGATTTTATGTTGCTCTAATGAGTGAAATCTGTTCCGAGTCAACCAAGAGCCACAGTCCAGAGCAACAAGTGTTCAGTAGGGTGAGCAGCTCCCAGAATGAAAAAAGAAGTCTAATAAATACAGGACTCATATTTCTTAATGTTTATTTATGTTTTCATGAGATGCTCATTCAGAGCATTGTTTTTTGAAAGAATCTAACAGAAATATCTCTCAAGCTAAGGGTCTCTTATGCCCACATTTTCCACCTGAGAATTTAAAGTCAACTCTGCTATGTTTGAGCAGTTTTCCTGCAGTTTCAGCTGTGCTTGGTTTGCACTTGCTTTTCCTAACCCACGCACATGATCAGACATACCTTTGCCCTAAGTTCCCGGCATGGTCAGGTCACTTTTCTGTCTAAATTTAGAGTATGCGTGGGCAGCAAAAAGAAAGTAGTGCTTATAGATCTACTGCAGGAGAAGTAGAGGATGCCAAGTGCTTGGGAAGGCGAGGAAAAGTAATAGGTCCTGTAATTTCCTTGTACACACAGAGTTCAGGCCCGAAACTTCCACCCATCCCTCTCCCTGCCACTTGGCAATGCAGGAGTAGATGCAGCAGGCATATTTCAACCCTAACACAACCTCTCAGGAAAAGCTGGTAGTGATGGTGTTTTTTCAAGGCTGTCTTTGAAGTGGTATTTCGTAACTTCTGAAAAAAAGCATTCTATAAACACAGTGCATCTGAAGCTGTGCTGGTGCCACATCTGCAGAAGCAGTGCTGGAGCACGAGCTTCTGGAATCCCTCCTGCCTCCTCTTCCTCTTGGATGGTTTAGTTTAAAGGGGATGAGATCTGCTTCTGAGAGCTGCCTACTGTGCTGCGTTCAGGAGGGGGAGATGATTAATTGTTGTCTGATAACAACGCATTATCCTCCAAGTTTTCATTCCAAAGAACAAACACTGTTTCTCCCAAGCGCTCACTTTAACATTGAACCTTGTAAATCCCTCTCTTTCATTGTAGCTCTAAAACCTTTCTTCTCTCTGCCGTGTAGAAGGAAGAAAATGTTGTGTGCTTTTGTGGATGTAAACACATCAGTTGCCATGGGAGCGGGTGCTGGAGCTATGATTACTGCCTGCAGCTGCCACGTTTGCTAGGTGCCCAATTACCTTACCTGGTTACTCTAATTGAAGGGAGAACGAACACAATGTGTATTATTTAAGCAAAATGCTTCTTGACTGGCAAGTACAAGAGGAGCGGTCCAAAGGGTTCACGATCTGTTGCTTGCAGCAGCCTCTGTCCTGTATTTTCACTACAGTCTGTGTTACATAAGGAGCAGCTGATGCACAGAGATGAGAGCAAAAGAAAAAACAATGATGAAGAAAAGTGTTTCTAGAATATGAGATAGCTTTACAGCTTGAGATACACAGCTCTGAAAGTGGGAAGTGTAACAGCCGAGCTTACTTTTGAGTATGGAAAATAAAGAAAAAAAAATTCCTTTCTAGAACCAAGTAGCTTGACAGTTCAAAACACGGCAGATAAGCATCAGTGTAGGATGGTTGCAGGTGTCGGACCATCCCTTCCTTCTCCTAACCCTCCTGCTTGTTTTCCTCCTTTTGAAATCCACTTTGCTTCTACCATAAAACTTTTCACAGAGGGCTGAGCCTGCTCTGATGAGGTGACATAATAACAGCCAAAATCCAAAACAGAGACCCATAAAGGGTGTATAAGAGTAGAGAGATTTCCTTGTATGCACCAGTCAGTGCGAGAGCTAACAAAGACTGCAGCAAGGCAACAAGAAAGCCTGGGCTGCACTCACAACAAGCAAAATAAGAGAAGGAAAGCTTTTGAGCCAAATTGTTGGCAAAGCCTTGAAAGTGTAAGCATGTAAACAGTTTTGTTTCGTGTGAACACAGCCAGATGCAGGACTCCGTGTCTGCTGCAGAGCTGCACGCGATACTTGACTCCAACAGACATTCCCTCTTCTGTACAGAATGAATCCCTGTAGACCCCAGCTTCTGGCTGACAACAGGTCTAAAGTGACAGTGTCAACGAATGCTGAATGGATTAGTGTGTAAGGACTGAAAGCCTGAAACTTCTTCCTATTCATCTGTGAAAAGCAAACGACCACTTCTGAGGTGCTGCACTTTCCAGGTGTCATGTTATTATTGATGACAGGACATCAGTCCTGGCAAGTCACATCCCAGAGGTTTAGTCCTTTCCAGCAGGTCTTGTCCATGCAGAATTATTGCTGGCTTGTTACCTTAAACACACATGGACAGATCGGATGAGATGAAATGCAAGATGGCTGTAAGCAGTCTAGACTCTTACAGCATCTCCAGCAATGCCCTCAAGTCATCTTTCCTTTCTGTCTTGCCTCCGGAGCAAGCACAGTATGCTAGAAAAGCTGGGAAACTAATGGAGAAGAGAGGATACTTGGGATACCATTTGTGGACAACCTTGGGTGCTCCACAAGACCTAGGCCAGTGCTTTCAGTTACCTCAGTCTCCCAAAACCTCTCCTACAAGGCAGCCCAAACACCTCCCAGCACCAGACCCTCCAACATGCTCTCTGCTTTTGTAATGCCATCACACAGTCAGCTCAGAGGTGGTCTCCTCATAGAGGACACCCAGCCAGGACTCTGATTAGGAAAGACCATATGCAGTGTCACACTCAGGGCTGGGGCCAGTCCCCATGCTGTTGGTTCCAAGCAGAGCAGCACTGACATGATCCAGCCCTGATGCCTCACTCACAAGCTCGAGCTCGTGATCCATCAGCTTTGCCCTTGCTCTCCTGCCTGGCACCTGGCTCCCAGACAGCTGGGCAAATGCTGTGAGTAATCTGTGTGGCGCTTGCCTTGTCTCCTCTTTCAGTGCCTTGGGGAAAGTCGTTGCAAGGTCTGTTCCTTTCCCCATCTTCAAACAGAGCAGAACATGAAAGTCTAGAAAGGAACTGATTTATAGCCAGACAGTATTGAGTGCTTTTGAGCAGTATTTATTCCAGGCTTGACCTAGGTATATGTCCTCTAAGAAAGAGGTTGCTCAGCAGGGAGATCGTGGCAGGCATTGCCAGTAAGCCCAGGTCTGGCAGTCTGCTTGAGGAGTAAGGAGACTCTTCCTCTGTTATACACTCCAAAGAAGCAGATAATGCCTGTGGCTTGCCAGGTTTGGGGATAAAACACCGTCTAGGAAACACCAAGATCACCTAGACTTATCTTTCCTTCTCCTCAAGCCTTTCTTATGAGTCTGAATATACGGTGGTGTATCTCAGGCAGTGTCCCAGGCTGGGTCGTCTGTCTGAGTACTGCAGACAAGTTGAAGGGAAGACACAGGCTAGAAGCACTTTGCCAGGTATGCCATAATAGACAAATGACAAGGTCAAGGATGTGTTATCTCATGTTTGACGTAGATGTGCTCAAAGCCCCCTGGAATCATTTCAGTGGCCGGCCATAAAGATGCTGATAAGGTGGTTTCTTCCTGAGCACCTTTACAGGGACAGTGTTTAGGAAAGATTTAGGAGAGTAGATCTGCTATCTATTTATTAAAAGTTGGTCTGGCTTTAATTCCTAATGCAGCTAGTTGTGTTGTAAGTTTACTTCTAAAGGCATTATCCTCTAATCCGATTATTAAAGCATGCACTTAGATCTCAAAGAGCACCCTGAAGGTTAAACATGTGCTTAAGTGCTTTGCCAAAAAACAAAAATGTGCATGCCATTTTATGGATTTGTCTATTTTAAGATAATTTAGACAATAAATTATTCCTTCCTATTCTAGGACGCTTGTTATGCAAAATACTCCTTTTCTTTATTGTTTTGTAAAAGTCTAGCATACAAAATTGAACAGGACCAACTGAAGTTAAACCATGGATATACACTGCAGAAAAAGTACTTAAATCTTCTAATATACTTGTTAATATCTACATCATTAAAGCTGGAGAGACATATCCATTAGGATTTTTAAAGAATACACAGAAAAGTAAGGAAAGTAAAATAATTAAGCATTCTTGTGAATTGCGCAGGGTGTGAATCCAACCCTAATATCTAAATATGTCTCAAAGTCTGCCCCCTGAATCTAAGGCAATTAATTTTAAGTCATAAAGAGCAACAGAGTTTCCTAAGGCCAATGTTTAAGGCATATTGGTGATACGATGTGTATCTCTGTGCTAGGAGAGAAGATCTCACGTGAACAGAGGTAGAAGCCTTACCACTATTAATCCTTCATGTTTTATGACCATTGCAACTATTTCAGCTCACAAAGCATTTTTCAAAGAAAACAATGTGCTGTTCTTAACACAATAAAATAGTTACTGTATATCCAAAACCACACTTCAGAAAAAAGAGTAAATGTTCTTTCGTACAGTGCCTTCTAATTTAATTAATTTAGAAGGTACTGTACATACATAATTAACTTAGCAAGGAGCTGTGATAATTTAATCTGAGATCGAAGTAACACAATTTAAGTTTTCACTAATTGCTTTACCAGAGAGGAACTGGAATTTTTTTAAAAACAAATCTAAGAAAGTTCTTTGAATGCCAAGAAAATATCTTGAAGATCCATGTAAATTGGAAAGTTGTGCAAGCCACATTGTACAATATTTGTAATGTGGGGTCTATAGTATTATTCAAACAGAAATTACTCATTTAAAGCTAGGATTCTGTTCCATTTTATCTTTTTTCACTAATTACTCAGATATTTTTGTAAACAAGTGAAAGAGATCTGTGTTCTAAGTTTAGGACTTGACTTTAATGTATGACTCATTTATGTTTGTTGTACATATGAAATAAGATTGTGACTTGGCATCTTTGTTGTACAGAATGCCCTCGTTTCCTCCTTGGGTTTTTAACCTTGTTCTTCTGGAATTTTGTTAACTGAATGGTGTTAGTGTTGTTTTCCCTGGAATTCAGCTTGTATGCATCTTACCAATTTCTGTTTTCTATTTTTTTTTTTGTTTTATTTCTGAATCTTCATATTTAGAAGGTGAGTGGTCACAGGGAAAAAAAAACTATTCCACTCCTGCGATTTGATGAAACTGATGAAATTTTTACTCATTGATAACACGAAAATAACCAGCAGTGAGTAATCTATACATTCAAGATCAGTATCAGCAGTACAGCAGATAAACCACAACACTGGACACTTTGATGATGTGAGCAATCATCTTAAATTTTCTAAACAACCTACTAGAATTAATCTCAGAAAGTTCAAAAACCCCATGTGTCCTCCCCACATGTATTCACAGAGTTAAGCACCCACGTGCTCCCCAGCCTCCCTCACAAGACCTGTGCTATGGACACTCACGCCCTTTTCTGTGAGTGTGGGTGCTCGAACATTACACACACCCAAGCTGCTCCCTACAACTCCCTCATCCTCACTCCAGCAAAAAAAAAACCCACAAGGGCACGTAAGCATACCCCAAGCATGTGTCCCTGCCTGCTGCACCCCGTACCATCAGCCCAGCAGCTGGGCACAGGCTACTCACAGCCTCCAACGGAGAGGATGCTTCATCAGGTGCAGAAAGAAGTCACGGTGCTGCTGGGGCGGCTCCTGGCACTGCCACACCTGGTTTCAATTTGGCTGGTGGTTTGGTACCACACCAAGGTCTGTCCCCCTTGTTACAAATTTTCATGCTTCTGTTACAATTCAGCCTGACATCTTTTCTCAAAAATCTCTCCAGAGTCACACAGTTTAATCCCGCAAATGATGATTTTAGGCAAAATTCATCGTTGTTGCTTTCTGCTCAGCGTTACTAGTTTTGGGGCAACTGTCCTCCCAGAACAGACAGCGTGGAGTGTTGCATTCCCATGCATGGTTTGTACACCCACGACTTCCCTACCGCCTCAGGTTACCCATAACATCTTACCACAAATGGCTGCGCACATTTCCCCACAGTGGATCATTTTGGGTGGAAAGGGGCTCCACTGACAAGAGTATGACCGCAGGTAAACTAATTTAACTAAGTTACCTAGCCAAGGCCAGGTCACAACAGTTGGTTTATAACCTCAGTTTCCACAGCCCCGCACCTGTACATGGAGCAAACGTCTCCTGTTCACAGCAGAACAGACGCTGTATCTGTTCATTAGCCTCCGGAGCTAAGCACGCAGCTTGTCTGTTCTCAAATGTATTACCGAAAGCTTCTGGGTAGATTCATTGCCTGGATGCTCAGGGTCATTTGGACAGTGCAAAGCCTACTGGGGGCAAACTGGCCAGCCTCACGTCTGCTGTTTTGTTGCATGTTAGCTACTGGCTGCTTCTTCTTTCTCACAGAGTTACGCAGATCTAACAGGTATAGCATTTTTTTTTACTGTTGAAATTCAAAATGAAAACATGAGCAAGATCCCTCCCAATATACCCCCAAACAAACTTGCATTCCAGACACATCACATAAAGTATTTCTACAGAATGTTCAGCAGCATCTCTTTCCTTCTCACCACCCAGCAACGGATTTCATATTGTGCTGATCACAACCAAAGGGAAAATCATGTCAAATTATTTATCAAGCAGCATACACAGGGTGTCCTTTTCCAGACTTATTTTAAGTGACATCAACTACTTTCACATTCAGCTGTGTAGTCATGAAGCAGATTTTAAATCATACTATCAGCTGCAACCCAACAATGGAAACCAACTGGAAATTAGAAATCATGTAATTGGCTGAAATCAATTTAGAGCTACCTGTTACCAAGACAATGCCAACCTTCAGTGGCTAAAAAATTACACGGTACTCTGAGGCTTTGGTCAGCTTTGGTCCAACAACATCGAGGACTGCTTAAATCAAGATTTCTAAGATATATCTTAAATTCCTGGCTACGTCAGTACGTCTGTACTGTAAATCTGCATGTATTAAAGGAGAAGAGGTTGCTAAAACACTAAACTGCAGTACAACGGAACTGAGATTCGATGCCCTATGCCTTTCCCATGTTGTCTTGGGCAGGTCACCAACGACCATGTTTACAACAGTATCTGACATTTAAAGACACAGGCACGTAGCTAGTGCGATTTGCAAAAGCTCCCAAGCTGGGTGCATAACTTTCACAGGTTTTTTTACTCAGCACACGCTGGAATAAATGGACAGCATTCCTCCAGCCTCAGTGAATTTTAAGTCTGTGCTTTCCTTCCCTGAAGAGGTCTTCATTTGGGCTACGCTTATCTCACTGCAGTATAACAAATGAACAACCGTGATTCACATTAAATGTACAACTTCAGTGCTCGCAAACAATTAAAGATAATTGCAAGCAGACAGCAAGAGGAAATAGCACATTATATTACACCCTGTAATTCACAGTGAACAGAGTGGGCCCCTGATATACTGTGGTTCAAATTACTCGTACTTGGCCAGAAGCAGGTATTAAGAATCCTGTGGTACACATCTCAGCATTAAATGTAGACTAGAAGTTACTTATTTTAGCATATACAGTCCTGGTGGTTCCTTTTGCCATCTCTTCATTAATTAAATGCCTTTCTATTGTACTTGTTCACTTCTGAATTACACTTTGTTTGACACTGGTCAAACAGGGGAATTCAAAATGGAAGGAGTTCACTGCCAGTGGAAAGAGTGACTGTGAAGATTATCCTTTACATTCAAGTCCTATCCACAGTGCTTTGCCAATGGACATGGCTCCCAGGCTCTAACTCAGTCATTACTTCTGCTTACTGGACACATTAAAATCCTTTAAAAGTGATATTTAACTTTGGAAGCCCTTCAGTTCTGGATTGTTTCATTTTGGTTTAAACCACACTGGTATAATAATGTTGCACACACAGAGGTAGCTGTTGAATCAAATTCTTCTCCCTTCACAGATTTGGAAGTCAGAGTCTACTTCTATTTAAAGTTTGTCTTATGTTCCCCCACATTTTTTATATTTCTCTTCACCTTTTCATTTCTTCCTTCATTAGATATAAAAGGAAGAAATATGCGTTCCCAATTTCTCAGATCTGTTCCAGTGCCAGGTCTCCAATTAGGCACTTACGCTGAATGTAGTTAACAGAAAATGAAGTTCTGTAATCTGGCCACTAAAAAGACAAGGAACATTCACCTAAAATCCTTGTTTCTCTCCAAGTACCTCCAAAGGGTATTTTCTCAGTGATCTGGTATGTTCTTGAGTCAAAATCCTGTCTTTTCTATCATCCTCCGTAGTCCACAAGAGATTAGCCAGAAGTGTTCCGTCTAGCACAAGCTCATCTAGACTCTTTTCCATGAAGTAAGAGGAGCATAATTTGCTGCCCTTCTTCCTACAGTGTGCCCCAGATGTCTGGGAAATAAGGAAGCTCAAAGAAGTGTCTCAACTGCAGTTCCACCTGGTTTTCCAAGGCAATTAAAGCAGGTCGTGGGAAGCAGGTGGTAGGATAGTCCAGCACACACCCAGAGAAGGCCCAAGTCTATGGTCCACTGTCTATGCCATGATTTAGATGTTTAGGTTCTGAACTTCTCAGTGTCATTTCTGAATGTGGGTCTTCTACACAGTAGCACAACTCGCTGCCCCCACGCCACACAGCAATTTGATGTGCCAATTCATGTCTTTCCAGGGGGTTTATTTCCTACTAAGAAATTAAGAAAAGAGCAGTGGAGGAGCTCTTGCCATGAAGCTGGTGACTTTTCTCCCTGGAGTGAAGTTTTGCCGGTGTATATCTAGTTTTGCAACTGTATCATAAGTCAACAAGGTCATTTCTTCATGAAAATATTCTTTTTTCATTTTTCAGACTTTTTCATAGAAGTTACAAAACATTTTTTCTGGGATGTAAAATACCTTCCTCTTACTGAGCAATCACATCTTCATGATCCTTTCCTTAGAAAACTAGAAGCTTTTTGGAGGTTATCTAAGGACAGACTCTGGTAGATGACTCCGCTACCTTCTGCTTCTCCTCATCTGACATCTAGCAGCCTGCCTCCTTGTGCTTTTCCAGACTTCTCTATGCAAGACAAAGGTTTCTTTAAAGAACCCCCAACAAACAAAAAGCTTCTCACCATTGCTAGCACAAGCTCATCTGAAAAATACTAGAAAATTCAGAGTAAGGGGCTGCCCATGTGCTTATCAGTACTGCTAAGAAATTTTGTTTGCAACTGAATGTAGTTTACATAGCGCTGCGTAAATGATCTGGGAAACTGAAATCCTGTCTATACCACGCTTTCTAACATAAATAAAATATTTTCATTTTCAGGTGTCTTGGTGCCACTGTGAATTTCTTCTTCTGTTTCCAGGAGCGGACAACATCTCTGTGAGCCACCCAGTATAGCTCTTGCTGCCTCTGTCCACTTCATGCACAAATTCTCCACTGCGTAGAGACTTCCAAACCAACTCTACATTACTGACCAGCTGTGACAGGCCACAATTCCCGAGAAACATTGCTTTAGCAGAGCTGTATTAGCAGAAACTCATTTCACCCCATACCAGACTCTGAGAAACTAACTATTACCACCTTTTCTTAGTAATGTCTGTGGGTCTGGAACACAAAGCCTTTTATTTTCTTCTGCTTTCATCTGTCATAGGCTTCTCAGTCCTCGTGGAGAAACTTTTAAACATCTGCAAGTGACTCCTTTGTGCCACTACGTGGACACAATTATTCATGGTGGATGCACAGATTACAAGGAACTGCTATTTACAGAGACAATTTTTTTTCTTTCTCTCTTTCTGGTTTGAAAGAAGAAATGGGAGCATTTTGAAGGCCTAAATTGCACCTACGTATGCGGACAAAGCAATACACAGGGTGAAAGGCATTGAATTAGGAGCTTTCAAGGTCCAACCTGTCAGAAAAACTAGACTTGGAGGCTGAGGTGGAATTCAGGCTGACTGAATATGGCCAATAATCTTCAGCAACGTGAAGAAATTCTTGGAAGCTAACTAAGCTCTAAATCACCAGCAATGTGTTCTCAGTGATAAAAGAGTGAGATTAAATGTTTCCAGCACACCAGTAAAATTCAGCTGACATTTTAAATATAAACTAGAATTCAAGATTAAATCTACAAGGCTCGAAAGCCAGCTTACCTGTACGGACATATCACTCTATGCACAACCAAAGCTCTGATTATGATTTTTGGTACATTGTGACTTTGAAATGTCTCACCTGCACTCAGCCCATTAATCCAGTGTCATGTGGACTATATCTAGCACTGCAGCCCTGGAACAGCTTTTAGAAACTGCCTCAAAACAACATCTAACCTCCAGACAGAGTTTCCAAAACAAATGTTGGTTCAAGGCACGGAACTGAGTGTCGTTTAGCTTTTATGTACCTAAACAAGATTCTTCAAGGCTGGAAAGACCTTTAGACTAATGTAAAAGGGGGTGAGTCAGCTTTATATTGCGACACAGAGCATTGGAGCTTCTAGTTTGAACAGTTTCAAGACGTGACATAAAGGCAGAAAGAAGACCTCCTCCATGGAGTTTTCAACAACCCAAAAAAACCTATTTCGCCCTCTGTAGTGCCTGCACAACTACACCCAACAACAAAGATGTCTTTATCATGAAGGTGATTGACAGTACTGTCAAAAAAAACTTTACTGAAAAACATACATTAGGTAGTAAGCACATGGTGCAAGAATATAACCACCTTCTGGGATCCCTGATTTTACATTCCTCACTGATAATGAAACTGTCCGTACACAGGCTAGTTAAACTTTAACGGGACACCGTCGTATGATGTTAGCAGCAGGGACAGATGAGAAGCACAATCATAAAAGGGCTAACAAGCCATTCATGTTACTTGACTGTTTAAGGTGGGCTTTTAAAAGGAAGAGTAAATCGGATGAAAGAGAAATGAAGAACAAATGCACCTTCTCTCCCATCTGGGATGGTTACAGCAGGGAAATGAGTGTTTGGTTTCTCCAAGGATTTATTTTCTGGATGGTGAGCACAAAAATAAGCCCTAATGAAAAGCCTTGAGAAATAAGTGCCTGAGTCTGGATGTTACTTTGGCGATTATTTAACTAGTTTACAGTGTGCATTTTCTTTTCCCTGACTGTGTCATGAGCCCAAAGCTTTGCTTAGTATCTGGAGCAGGCCCAGGCACAGGGTACTGCAGGCAAAGGAAAGATAAGAAAAGCTTCACGGACTGACAGCTGACCTGGCTGCCCAGGAGCACAAGCCGCTGGAGGTACCGAGACTGCTGCCCAGCTTTACAGTGTCACTGGAAAAAAATTGATCCAGCACTGAAAGTAAGGTAAAACTGGATGTTTAAGGCAAGAACCAGGAAAAACACACCCACCTTTACACTTCAGTAAACAAAATCAGGCTTGTTTTAAATTATTTTACACACACTTGTTGGGGTGTATTCTGTGTAGTTGCAGTGGTTTTGTTTTATTTGCATTGTCATTGCCTGGTTTTAATAGTATTCACTGTATTTTCTTACACTAAGAAGAAACGCAGTTTAGCTCAGGCACACCTTTTATGACCTTACTTACAATTCTATGTTTGTGGTACCCCTTCAATGTTAATACTGATGGTAAGATTAAGAGGGTCAACTATAACAGCTTTATAATAAAACAGACATAGTAATGTACCTTTTCTGTTAGCTAAAAGTTATCTTCCTGCTTTTCTAACAAATAACACATCACAGAAACTAGTATTTGAATTGAATAAGTAAGGTAGAAAGAAATCTACTCAGCCTCTGACAGACTTTGTCATTAATCCTCTTGTCATTTTTTGCTCAGAAGTATTTATGAGATACAACTTTGTGCTGTGGTGCTGTTGCAATCAATGGCAATCTGCCTGCGGGCTTCAGCAAGATTAATGTATCTTCTTCATCTTATGATGAATGGTTAACCCAGTGGTAATGGGTGAAAAGTCAAAAGAGTCTCACCTGTTTAAGTATCTCCTTATGCTTTACTTGCCTTTTAATAACACCTCTTCTATAACTGTACCACCATTTAATAAGTGGGTGTAACAGTGCCTTACTTGGTCCCACTGTAAGCTACACATGCCTTTCCATAGAGTGACCACACAAAATCGTCACCTGCGCTTTTTGTGGGGTTGGGTTTTGGTTTTGTTCTGAAAAGACCTTTTTTCCTGGAAGTAGATAAACTGATTAGCTATCCTTTTACAGGAATTCCATCATGGGAAGATATAATACTGCAGCACTAAGTGCTTTGTTATTTTTTTTTTTAATTTAATTGTCTTTTGTGCCCTTGGAACTCCATTACAGAGACCAGAAAAGCTATTAGCAGTACAGCATGTAAAGTGGGAATTGTCTCTTACCCTGTGTCCATGATTTAGCAAAGTACTTAAACCACTTGCCTAACTTCACGCAAATTGTCTTTAAGTGCGTTGGCCAATGCTGATGTTACTGCTAAATGTGTGCTTCAGCGCACAGCTAAAGGGGAATCTGATTATTCACCTGTTTAAAACTCATCACACCACGAGCTCTCGCAGTGCAGCAGGTCCTCCTCTTAACTGTCATAGATGTCGCAGTTATTCTTTTCTTTCTGTTCCTGTTTTCTAAGCACATGTTCTTACATACTCTGTAAGAAGCCAAATATTTTAACGTAGTAGGCAGCCTGGGCCTTCACAGGTTTTGAGTGTGGCTCTCCGGTGTGTCTGGATGCTGGCTGTGCTTTGCTAGGAAATCACCACCCAGTGTAGGTTTCATCTTGCTAACTTCAGCCATCTACAAGTCTTATGTCTTCTTTTTTACTGATGTCCCTTACAGTCAGCGGAGAGAAATGGGAATGTCTAAACAATGACTGAAGTGCCTGCTTTTAGACATGTACTGGAGAATGAGTGGAAGTATCTATTTCCTTCCAGTGATCATAAACTCAGTCTTGGGGATCAGTTCATATGGTAGATACAAAGATTTCCATCATGAACACTCTGGCCAAGGAAGCTGTCATATCAGGAGGGACATAAACAGAAATGCAGACACCCACAAATGTCAGAGGTGGGCAGACACCTAATCATTTTAGAAGTCTTAGGAACGGAACATTGAAATGTCCAGAATTCCCACTGCTTTATCATGGATGTTGCCTCATAGTCCACATCCCTACATTTTGCTCCAGGTGAACGAGTTCCTGCAACCACTAATCCAGAGGGCTTCAGTGTATTCTGCATAGAGTCCCTTGCATAGGTTGAATCTGAGTGTGCAAGGAAGTTAGAAAAATGTTAAACAGATTAAATTCAGATTCAGCAGAGAAGCATGATTTGTCAGTTCAGTCGCTGGATCCATAAATATCAGGTACACAGCCCTAGGCTGCTGTCTTTTTGAAGCAAAGGTGCTTAATAAGTACATGCAGTTAACTCCTGCACCAGACATATAAATATCCAATACGGGAAATAAATCACAGCTACTGAAGTATTTCCTTCCTCATAAATCAGTGTATTCCTAGCAAGCAGCTTACACGTTATGGGTTCTTCACACCCACCCATATGTATTTCATTTCTGTTTGAGCTGAAATAAGAACTGTAGACCACAAAATGCTTTCTCCTATTTCCAGATAAATTATGGGACACAGCCAAGAAGTCTGTTTTTAGAAAGCGTGTGTAGAGCACAAATCTCCACGCTGTTCACATAGTACACCAGAAATGTCCAGGTCCACAGGTAGCACTGCAAAGTCTCTTGTTGCTGTCTGTACTCATCACAGCCAAACTGGGAAGAAAACAAAAAGGTGTTCTACTGAACAGATCATCAGTGTTCCTTGGTTAAAGGGGTGCTGGCCAAGGGAATTTGGCATCTAGATATCATTTTAGCCTTGAATACTTCTTCTGTAAATGTAACCTGTTCTCTTAATATCAGCACATGTGGCTTTATATATGATTGTTGTTTGCACGGACTCAGATTATGAAGTGGCTGAAATTGCTTTGTATTGGAGACTTGCTTGCTTTCTTTCTAAAAGACTCCCTGGGTTTTTTAATAGCCAAAGAATAGACCAACAATGTTTTCAAATTTCCTTCAAAAATTTGTCATTCCAGTCTTTCACTGGAGCTGCCCATGGGAGAAAATTCTCCATTTAAAATTACAGTTTGGTATTTCTGACTTGGGCAATCACTCGATACGTGTTATACTGATTCTGCGCTATTCATGTTCCTTGATATAACTGGGTCAAACAACCCTGCAGCAGCTGAATTATAGGCCACAGACGCAATTATTTCTATAAAATAAGTTATCATAATAGATACAAAGTTAATCGAGTCACATGAGAACTGTTGTTCATAAATTCGTATCGATCGACCTTCATTATACTACTTTCGCTTAAATTTGTTACGAGACCGTTCCATTACGTTCCACTGACACTATATCAAATTGACTATAATGAGCCACTTATCCCCTTTACTGCTCTTAGATTTTGGCATCAGCTTCAAAACCTCCAGAACATCCCCCGTACTTCAATGTAGTTAAATCAGTGCTCTCTGTCACGGTTGAACGCCAGTAGCCAGCTAAGTACCACTCGGTTCTTGTGCCTGCTCATTGTCAGGGCAACGTGAGAAGCAGGAAAGGCCTTGATGCTGTGTAAGCATTGCTCAGCAATAACTAAAACGTTGTTAATCACAGTGAAGTTTGTACTTCAGAGCAACAAGCTAATGTTCCTTTGATAACTCCTGATTTGTGTTAGATTTGGGGTTTATTTTAATCGTTCTGTGTGTATTTAGCTTTTGAGAGAGATTTGGTGACAATACAGAGACTGAATTCTACTTATGGTTAGCTATACAGTACAAGCAGAAAAGCTGAAATTTCAATTACTGCTATTGTTATAAAATAAGATACAAAATCAGAACCCGTGTGTGCTTAAGCCTCCACTTCACAAACTCCTCTGCAAGTGAACACATTTAGTCCAAAAGTAAGACTAATAATTTTATCAGGCTAATCAGTATGCAAAATATGATTTCATTAAATAAAACAGAGTGTGGGAGAAGCGCTTTTGCTTTGGTTTTTTTATCATTTTAGAACCAACTATGTTGCAATTAAACTAATTTAGATGATCTATATAGTTATTAACACATTTTTGTGTTAAAAAAATTTGTTTCCTATATTAGCTGGCTTCACTGCTTTGTTCTTTGCAGTTACTAGTAAAATTTGTTTCAGATCTCTAAATAACCATGTGTTTTTTTCTCACACTGGCCATTCACATTTTCAAAACCACCTGTATGCTATAGAAGAAGCTCCTGTTGTCAATCCTTCTGACTGATGAATGCAGCCAGCCCAGGAATCTGTTAAGAACATAATTTATTTCAGCTGAAACCAGGGCATAATGATTTCTATTTCAGTAGCAGTTGTTCTCTTTCATTTTTAAAAGCATAACATCTCAATTTTCCTAATGATCTGTTGAAAATATAATGGAAATTGTTTTTGAGGTATAAATTGGGCCCTTAAGTTTTTCTATTTCAAGCAGACCCTGCTGCTCTTTGCAATAAATGGGTCCCTTTCAGGAGCACTGCTGATGGGTCCCCTGACTTGTTCTCATTAACTCATTTTAGGGTCTCTCCCAATGTTATGGACAATGTTTGAAAAAAAATTAAGGGATAATTATAATTAACAGGAACAGGCCTGTTAATAGCAAGTGTAAGACTATAAAACAAACTGTCTCATTCAAATTCTTAGTTTGCTACAAATAAAACAAATTTGAGCCTAGATAAGAACAGAGGGATACAGAAAAAGTTTTCTCAGCCTTTACTGCTAAGGAAGTGTGGGAGGTTATTTTGCAGAATGAGACTGACAAGGTGAGGAGAAGAGAGCAGGAGCAGCTGGTGATATTAAACGGAGCTAGAGAAAGAGGTGACTTAACGGGAGGTATTTGTATTCTGCAAAACTCTGTCCATTAGGTTTTCCCCTGAAAAAAATGAACTGCTATTTTGATGCATCTCTCACCATTACTTTCAACCTAGGAAGGTAGGAACACTTGGCTAAAATATTTTGGTTGGATCCATTCTTTAAAGTACTTCCTTTTGAAATATGAACACTTAAATGGAGAGAAAAAAGAAATCAATGTTTTGGTACAATTTGGACTTCATTACACCATATGGTCTGAAGTTGTAAGGCTAGATTTAATTTCTTTATACGAGCTGGATAATTTCACTTACGATCAGAGCATCAGATTACATCAGATGCAAAACCTAGCTGTTGGTCCAAAGCCTATCTTTCAGAAAGATAAATTCTCAAGTCTCAATAGTCCAAAGAGTGAAGAATTTGCTATGTTATTTTTTAAGGAGCACATAAACCTGGACAATTCAACAAAGATTTTCCATCTGAGAATAAAGACTAAATCAATCATAGGTTTAGAACCAAAATTTAGCTTTCTGAACTCCACTTGGATTTTCTGAAGGAATAGAGTTATGACCAAAATGAGAACTATTTTGAGAACTTCTTCTTGGAGGCTTCAAAATGGACTTCCACAGAAAGGTATAGCTTTTCAAGCAAGCGTTTATGTGTGTTATGGCTAGGAGTCTTCTGCAGAAACTATTGATTTAGGAATATTGGGTATTGGAAAGGAACATGAAAGTCATGAATATTGGTGCTCAGAGTTACATCAGCTGCCTTCAGTTCTTCCTTTAGGAGGGGAGGAGTGGGTTCACCACAGTCAGAAATGTGTAGCAAATGTGGGGCCTTTAGTATAGGCCTAACAGACACAAAAAATTATGATTTCCTACTGGAATAGAGTAAGAGAGCTTATGGACATCATCAGTGTTGTAGGTTTCTGCAACAGCAGGGACTTTATTGGGTGAAAATTCACAGGCAATAAAAAAAGATGAGCGACAACTCATGCCACAACATGAGCAGAAAACATCTGAAGTGTCCGCCAATCTGGCATGGAGAGAAATTTCTTCCTGACCATAAATCTGAAGACTAATTCAGCCCTACTAATTATTTCAGGAGTGATAAAAGTCGCAAAAGAAGACTAATAACGTAGCGAAGTGCAAGCATCTGAAACTTAAGGTAAGACAAATCTAGTCGCAGTATTTTTAGCAACTACCTCCTTCATCCTTCTGCCAGGTGATATCTCACAGCTGAGTTGGCAAATAGTAACATGCAGCTACACATCTGCTCTTCCAGTATAGTCTGAACACTTGCTTAAACCACAGAAAAAGTGAAGCTGTACATCAGATTCTCGGCTATAGCTTTTAAGATGCAGGTAACCTTTTCCTTCCTTTCTGGAGAGGATCAGTGATTTCCAGAAGCCAGAAATGCAGGAAGGCAGTTCACAGCTCATATCCTCCAGACAAACCTAATTCATCTCACTTCATAAGGAAAACAGAGACTGCTCCATTTTACATTTATAATTAACAGCCTGTGGTTCTGCTGTTAGAACAATGTTTTGTAACTATATGGTAAAATATTCCATTTAGTTTTAGTCATTATTTCTCCTTATCACTGTTTTCTGTAAGGAGTACACATTTTCAATTTTGCTTTATAACACTTATTTTGAGAAAGTATTTTTATCTATATCTCTCCCTTTTTTTGTAAATCATCCAGTTAGTTTCTAACTTTTTTATTTCTTGGTACTATACAGATCATGTTCCAGCATTTCTTTGAAGTAATTCTTATCTATAGACACCTCAGTCAGAAGGCTAACCAGAGCTAAAAAGGAGACATAAAAATATAATTTCATTTTCTCTAAACTCTCACAGTTTAGTTTGTTACTGGAAATATAGACAGAAAAGTAATGTTTAATTCAGATTACATTAAATACAATTAAGATTCATTTACAGTAAAAGGGACAATACTGGGCAATGTCTGAATGATACTGGAGTGGAAGAGACCGATTACATCCAAGCCTCATTCACTGCTGGGGCTGTGTGTATTACTGTGATACCAAGAATAAATATAATAACTATCTCAGATTTAGAAAACCAAGGCAAGGACTTCAATGAACACCATCAGAGAATTTCCCTTTTTTAATGTTTGACCTACATTAATTGAAAAATATCTCATAAAATATGTAGCAGCATCTCTTTCACTTTCAATATTTAGATGGCTTTTGAAAGACCTTATTAAATGTTTAAAACATTTGTAAGATAGTGACTTCAGCTGAAACAGCTTACAGGAATGTGCACGATCATCCACATTCCAGCACCGATCTGCCTTACAGCCTCTGCCAAGGCACTTCACTTCTTTAAACTACTTTCTCCTCATCCCTGATGCAGAGATAACATACACTAAAAATTCAGAGGAGAAAGGTGCTGGGACAGAGTTTTTACCGGATTTTTCCTTGTTAAGGTGGAGATCTGCTTCGTTCTCGGGGAAATCTGAGTACTCTGGAGACAAAAGCCATCCACTTGTGATTCTGCAGGGAGGTAACTGGGAGCTCCACAGCAACTCACAGGCTCTTCCACAACAGGTATTTCAGTGCAAACCCACTGCACAAATTTCCACAAAAAGAGCTAACCATGCTGAAGTGAGGCAAGGTGTAGTCCTCATTTCATTCATGCTCAGAGCTGATGATGGCCAAGCTAGCTCTGGGAACAATTACATTGCCTTCATTAGAACAACAGAGGACTTAGGGATGTGTTTATGTATTAGCTGGGGCCTTGCTAAAGATGACTCATAAGCATTTTCATATTGTCCAGTTTTTGCCCTGGGATGGCTACACTCTTGTCTCTGCCTCACAGCTTCCATTCTGAGGTGTTGTGTACTGCCACACAGAACAGGCTCTCCACAATCCACCATATTATCCAGGTAAAACATTTGGAAAAAATGAGATTATTTTGGATCTGGTGCTTGTTTATTGATGTGTCTGAAATGGTTCCCAAAGTTTACTGGCATTTAAGAAAAAAAAAACAAATTAAAAATGTCCACAACATAACGTGACATTTCACTTATCATTTATCATATACTGGATTTTCTCCCTGAGGGCTTCCTGCTTCACTGAGACATTTTAAGCAATCCCTTCAGGGGTTATTTTGTGTTAGTTCATTTCTAACAGGAAAGGAGCTGTGACCCCATTAAAGTTCACAGATGCCTGCAAGTGTGTAAAGTTTCTGAAGTATCGTATTTCTATACATGGTGTTTGTATTCATAATAGAAAAGTCTAAGTATTTTGAGTCTACAAGAGTTAAAGTCGTGATAGGTTTTTCACGACAAAAAGCATTTTTCAACCTGTTCATAGATTCTGAGAGACATTTCCTTTTCGATTCATTTTTTCACGGGAAATACCCTTTCAAAGGAAACACAAAACAAATATTTTCTAAAGTCTTCTTTTTTGTTGTTGCTATGGTAGATATTACAATAATAATTGTTGCTGTAATTGTAATGTTATCAATAATTATAGTAGTAGTAACAATACCAATAACAAGGACTTGTCATTCCAAATGTTTGTTGCTGCCCCATCTTGTGAAGAAAGCAATCCTTTTGCATTTTGGCCAACATTGCTGCTGCTGTGAGGGTTTACTTAGCAACAAAAATACCCAGATTATGCAAAAAGTGACAAGATTTCACTACCCCTCTGTAAAATTTCACATACAATAATATCTACAATGATACTAGATGACAGAATCACAGAATGTTCAGGGTTGGAAGGGACTTCCATGGGGCACCCAGTCCAACCCCCCTGCCGAAGCAGGGTCACCCAGAGCAGGCTGCACAGGACCGCGTCCAGGTGGGTCTTGAATATCTCCAGAGAAGGAGACTCCGCAACCTCCCTGGGCAGCCTGGGCAAGGGCTCTGTCACCTTCAAGAGTGAAGAAGTTCTTGCAAGAACAAGAATACAGGTTAAGACAGGCCATGCCACGGAGTCACTGGCCGTAATTGTGTGAAAAGCAGCTAGAAAATGACTCCTTTGGGAGTGGTTTTGGCATCAGCATCAGTCTCTTTTGGCGGTGATGTCAGTTAGAGTCCCAGCAGACAGAGGAACACACCAGCTTACTAAGAAATGGGGCAGGCAAGGCAGTACTTTATGCGGCTGAGGAAGACAGTTGTGGCCATACTGGCAGAAGTATTTGGGCATATTGCTAAAACAGACACTGCCCTCCTGTTTTACAGGAAGAGATGGCTTTCAGACCACTCCTTGTTCACTCGAGCAGAGCCCGTGGTATATGTTGTCTCAGGTTACAAAAGCATGGCCTGCTTGATCTCCATACTGTTACGTCTGGCCTAGGTGAATCAGCTCCCTGATGGTTCCTTGGAGTTTCAGGAAGACTCAGCGAGCTGTTGATTATCCAGACTGCATTTGAAATACTGATATCCAATCAATCCCTTAAACAAGGACATTTTGCAGTTAGCTCAACATCACATTATGCCACCGCTACCTGCCAGAAACATGGTATCCAGCTAGGGCACCCAGTCATCCCTAATTATTCAGGTAAAATATGTGACTCGGGACAGGAGGGAATACGTGGCTTCCCTCACCACTTGGATCAGCACAATGACACAGATATCGCTGTTAGCTGGAGGGAAGATGTTGTTCTTGGATGTGCTTGAACTGTCTAGAGTTGGAGAAGATGCAGACATTGTGCATTTGGCCACTGTGGTCAGTGACGGTGTTCACAAACTGGCATTCGCGATCAGCAAAAACCGGCACTATCCAGGATTGGTATTTCTTTCACATACGCCTTCTTATACAGCCAAGGACCCATTCAGGCAGGCCAGGTGGGAATATGAATCCTATTTACCATGCTGTATGACTAGCTGTGCTGAGATCACCTGCAAGCAGGTAGCACGTCCCCGGAGCAGTAATATGAAAAAGGAAAAAGGGGAAACAGCCGGGGACGACAGCGATTCGCACAATCCGCTCTTCAGTACTCACACAAGTCTGTCAGAACCCTGAAGCACCCCCAAAGCGTAATCCAAAATACGTTTGCTGCATTCAAACCTCTGTAGAGGTTTGTTGGTGAAGGAAATGCAAAGCATAATGAATGTCCAGATAAATGTCCCTGCACTGGAAATGAAATGCCCGAGTCAGGGTAGCCAGAACGAGCCATCGGCAGCCTAGTGTCCCATCCTGTGGGAAGGACTGAGCACAGCTTGCAATTTGGTGGGGAGGATGCTGCCACCTGTCTTTATTAAGATTTAATTTAATCTTCCCCCTGTTTCCTGAGCACCCTAACTAGTTAAGCTCCCTCCTTTGTAAGGTTAATTTCCTGCTGCAGGACAAGAAGTCCTTTGAGGTTCATGCTTCCAAATGCACATGAGATTTTCAGGGCTGCCACAGTCTCTGCCAGTATAACAAACACATCCTGTGTGCTTGTACAATGCTGAGCTCGGACTGTTCGGCTTTAATGTGTACAGCTAAAAATCTACCCTTTTCAAAAAGACTGGTTAATGAATTTAAAAATTATTCTGTAAAAAGTCACGCATGAAGAATTTTGAAGTCTCTTCCACATTGCAGGGCTCCAGAACAGCTTCTTGTTTCTGAAAATGTATATTTTAATCCAACTTCAACTTTGTTATCAAAACTATTAGTTTATGAAAAAAACAGTTTTCAGTACAAAATCGACAGGAAGATTAAAATTTTGATGGTATCTTTGAAAATTACTTCAACTTTATATATACATATATGTATAAAAAAACCTCAAATATTTCAATGGCATAGATTTCTTTTATCACAAAGTTTCCTTTATAATTAAAAAGGGACTTTTTCACGCCTTTTTTTTATAGAAGTTATTCCAACATGCCCTTTCTGTACAGGGTACTGGCTTTTAATACAGATTTCAAAAGAAAAAAAGATGCTATACTAAAGCCCTGCTCCAAACTCCGTGGGAGAGAGGCTCCCTCCTGTGGAATATGAGGTCTCTGTAACTCTTCACTTCCACATTAAAAATACCCTACAGCAGTAAGATATGCTTTACTTACTTATCGATCATTTTTGAAGCAATCAAGAAAATAGGATAGTTAGACAAACTATTATTAAAATCCTTGAGATCTGGGCATTAAACTGCCAATGAAACCTCAGCGGAATCCCTCGCTTGAATTTATTTCCATGGAGCTGACATTTCTCCCTGTATTTGAATAGATTGATCTAGAAGCCTTACTAAATGATGCTTCTTTCAAATTTTCTAATAGAAGGTTAAGCAGATTCGAAGAAACTCATGAAAAAAACAGAGTGGTGCAGGAATTTCCAGTTCAGAATATTTCCCATTTAAGAAGGGCACCATTCGACAATTATGAAGCCAAACAGCTCAAGAAGAACAAATCAGAAAGCTCCCCTGATGGCATCCTCTCTTTCTTCTTCTTTCCTGTGTAAAATAAAAAAAGGCAAATAGACTTTGTCTGTTTGGAGATCTGCAAAAAAGTTTTCTTATCATTAAACAAAAATGAATGGTGCTAACAATATTTTCCCATTTCTTCTCAAGGAAAGGAACACAAGTCTCTTACTTAAATATCACATAAGTAGTAGTTCTTGGGTGTATATCTAAAGCATGATAATGTTAAACACTGTTTACCTCATTGTAAAAATTCTGTAGATCAAAATGCGTATTCAACACAGTCTCCAGATTAATTTTTCTCCTTTTGTCCTCCTATGCTTTAAAAATGCTTGGAGCATTCTTAGGGCAGTAGGACATTCACTGAAGAAAAGAAAACAGTGTTGATTTAATACCATTAAAGAAATTTTAAACCAATTCTGCATTTTTAATTGCATTTACCTTTTGGGCTCTTTTTAATGAATGGTATGTATGCAATATCATTGCTACATTTCCAGTGCTTCATTTCTTGCTGTGCATCACATTTCTAAAGAGACTAGTGTGTTCTGGTTGTGTAAGACAATCAGAAAATTCAATCAGGGAGAAGTGTTTGTCTGAGTTTTTGATTAGTCTCGTTAGATTTTTTTATGTTGCATTGCAACATTACCTAGATATTAAAATATAAAAAACTCCACAAATAAACAGTATGGTACATCCATTATGTTGTTTCAATTCTTAATAACCCATTTCAGCTTACATGAGCAAATTGCTGTGCATTTTATCCTAGATACAGAGGAGCTACCACAAGGAGGATCAGCAAAACTCTCCTTTAATTTTAACATGCATGTCTATGAGCTTGCAGGAATATAATTTATAAATAATTATCAACAATGGGTATTTCAGCTACTGAACTCTCATAAAGAAATTGTTCAGCAGTTTGAAATTAATATACCACGCTGGATCTCACTTTTGAAAGTTGGTTATTTGCTTTCGTTCGTAGGCCATGTGCTGTTTCAGAATAGGTTAGTCCTGTTCAGGTGTTACTGGTTTACAGAGCCAATATTCCCCTGGAGAATAAAGTTCAGTTTCTGTTCTCAGTGGCTATGTTCCATTAATTTAATCACTAGTGCACAGCACACACTGGCCAATTTGTTCTTCAGATTACTGTATTACTTCTTCATAAAGTGATCATAGTGTACGCTTTGTCTCTTAACTAAAAAGAACGAGGAATATATGGGGAGAGAATGGCAGCCTCAGCTTTGCTCTCCCCCGAGCATCGCTGTGCTGCTGGCCCCTGCGCAGCTGATCCAACACTTGCACTGTTCTTTTCCTTTCCACCAGAACAATTCTTAAAACACAGCTCCGTCCACTTAGACATCAACTTTGATGTCAGTCTCATATTGCATGTTGAGGTTGATGTTAATATTAACAGATTTTTTTAGGGTTCTTTAAAAGTTTTAATTTCTATATATCACCTCTGATTCAAAGATGAAAATTTGTATTTTACTGAGATAGAAACACCTATTTTTATTTTCCATATGAAGTGCGGAACCTGTTTCATTTAGGCAAACCAAACCACATTTTTCAATTAACATTTCTAATTAAATATATAATATGCATTTATAAATAGACACATACAAACTGTTGTATTCACATGAGAGAACAATTTCCTTACCTGAAAGATACTGAACCCGTGCCTGCTGATTTCGATATGCTTGTAACCTGTTCAAATGATAAATGTCTTGTTTCTCAACTGAACAGGTATTTCTGTACATGCACAACATAAGCCAGTGGTACATATATATGTTTATAAAATGATTATTCTAATACTATTCAGAGAAAGGACAGTAACATAAGCTAAGTCTGTATTTACAACACAGCTAGCTCCTCAGCTTAAATTCCATCTTGCCATGGTAAAGTGGCAAATTATCTCACTCTTGATCAAAATGGCTCTCAAAAGTCTCAGTAATTACACACAACATAAATAATTTCATTTTAGAAACTGTACAAGAAGGAAGATGAGCATCCAAATATTAAAATCCAATATAGCAAAATCAGATGCAGCTGTAAAATTAGAGCTCAAGTAAATAATCTTCTTAGTGTAGCAGGTCTGACTGCAAGCATAATTACTCCTCTTGTAATTAATTCTAATTAGGTGAGAAGAAAATAGGTAGACCAGTTTAGTAAACAACTCTTAATAAACATAATCAAGAACCAAAATCACCTGATGACACGTTCTTTTCTGCTATTAGGTACTTACATTCCTCTGTTTTCTCTTCAAATATGTATACTTATTTGAGTTTCTGCAAGGATAAGAGTGTTTGTGATCTATGATTTGTGTTACAGACATAACTTTTTCCATTTTAACTACTGTATGCATTTGCCCATGCCTTGAACAGGTGGGTCAGAAATTAAATTACAGGCAAATTATATCTTGAGATTAGACAATATTTCAATTACATTTTGGAAGTTGATTTGGGCATGCGGATACCTGGACCACCAGTATCACAGACCCACACAATAGCTGAGGTTGGAAGGGACCTCAGGAGATCATCTAGTCCAACCCCCTGCTCAGAGCAAGGTCAGCTAGAGCAGGCTGCTCAGGGCTGTGTCGAGCCAGGTTTTGCGTATCTCCAAGGTCGGGAGCCCCACAGCATCTCTGGGCAACCTCTTCCAGTGGACTCTTGGCACAGGCTCAGTGAAAACCAACAGGATCCGTGATGCCACCGTTTCCCCGCTCATCCAGAGTGGGTGGGGAGGATTTCACTGCATTTGGGGCTGGAGCAGGGGGTTGCTCTTTGCCAGCATGTCTTGGCTTCCAGACTCTCAGCTGTGCTCAAGGCGGGGTGGGTGCCGCACAGACATTTTCCACTCCTTCCTGCCCAGCTGAGAAAGGACACCAAAGCGAAGTCCCTCCCAGCTGTATATGGCAACCTTCATTGTGCAAAGCTATTCTGGCCCTCAGGGCCCATTCCCAGTGCCAAAGATTATGACTTGCGGGCAGTCTCAGCCTGTTACTTCAGCCTAAAGGGTGTTTTGGCAATGTGTGCAACACCTACACGCCTTTGCCACATTGCTGTCTCACCTGACCCCTGGCGTCACTGAAAAGTCTCCTCAGCTCTGTCCACACAGGGAAACATTGCCTGCACATAAACACACCTGTGCAAGCCATATTCCTCTGTGAACACCTTCCAATACTACAACACGCTCAGCTGGGGGATCTTCCTCTTGCAGAGAACTGAAGCAGGTATTCCTGCTGTCCCATGGACACCTCAAACCTGCACTGCCAGGTTTGCAGGGTGAGGATGCCTCACTCAATACTCTCAGCTGGAGGAGCATGGCGTGAGGGTGACAAACCCAGGAATCTTTTTTCCTTACTTATATTAGTCTGCATCTTGTTGATGGAGCAGATGGTTACTCGTGCTCTAACAGTAGGTCACTCTTGGAAAATAAAATCCGTAGTGAAATGAAGAACAGAAGTAGTTCCGGAATGTGCTGAAAGACCGTATTCATACTGACTTGGCACAAACCAAAGGAAGGCTTGATAGAATGAAAGGCAAAATATCTGTCTGGACTGTACTTCGCTTGCCTACAAAAGAGTGCTAGGTCAGTTTGGACGTTCTACTTTTGAACTCCAGGGAGGTGTGTTCAGCTCTGCTTTTCTTACTCAGGTGAGGATAAGTGCATTTGAGAAAATGTATCGCTCTGTTATTAGCTAAGACTTTGAAGCAAAATGAAGCTGGATTTAATTTATCGTTGAAAGCTTATATTTTGAATTTTTCTGATTACTCCTGACAGTGACACAATTAGGTGCTTCTAAGATCAGGACCCCTGCTTTATCACAGAAATTTTGTGGCAGATGGAACTGAAGAGTAATATAGCCCAACATTAGAATTTTATCATCTGCCTTAACTGAGGTTTAGCAGATTTTTGTTCCAAAGAAAAGAGTCTAAATAAACCTGTGATGGTCCGTTGCATTTTCGATCTCTGCTGAGTCTGAGAATAAAGGTCACCTACAATGATTTGTGAAAATTACCTGTGTCAATTAAAAATTGGCCTCGTGGACTCATCTTATCTCTCACAAACAGCCTAATGCAACAGAGCAATAAATTCCAGTCCCTGGGAGGCCAGCACTAGGATTTGAACTGGTATTATAAATTCCTTAAATTGTCAGCCCTAGACAGTTTTGATTTCCCCCTTCTCTTGCCTCATGGAAGTTACAACAGCTTGGAGGACACATGCATGAACAGATCTCCAACTCCTGGGTCACCACCTATAACAACAAAAGTGAAGGGCCTTTCCTCAGCCTTGGCCATCTCCTTGTTTTACCCCAGGTATAAAATGCAGCTTCTGTAGCATCCTTTTCTGGAAGCCTATGGTAGAAGAGCTGTGACTGACTTTTGAACCTCAGCAATATCTATATTGCCTTTCCGAACCGTATTTTTCTTTTTTCAGCATATTCTTGGGTAGCACATGGCAGTATTTAACTGATCTCAAACCTTTCATGAAAGAAGAGAAGACCAAAAATGGCTGTACCAAGGGATCATGACCCAAGACCATACACCACTTCTTTCAAAGCACTTTTTGTGCCACGTTCACTACAGAGACCAGTATTCACCTGAAAAACTGTTTTCCTTTGTTTAGGATTACATTGGGTTTTCTTCTGTATGACATAACTTGAATTATATTTTTGGCATAAGCATTCACAAGTTCCGTGTTATACACCTGGCAATCTTGACACCACCTCCTTCTCCCCACAGGCTCCTCCAGGAACCTCCTTTGAGCTCCTTCTCATTTTAATCTTTTAATTTTAACTGCAGTTTTCTTGATAACCATAGCAGTACACATGTGAGACAAAGTCTGTTACAGTTATTTGAGGGTTTTCATTGGCATGATTTTGGATTGTATGCTTCACTTCTTTTTACTTGACAATTACAAAGTTAATTAAATAATTCTGAACACCGTTAAAAATTATAACTGGGCCACTTATGAATTGATATTAGCTTGTACGTCCCACATAATACTTGTAAAATGCCTTTTTATTTGTCAACTGCAGGGCAATTTGTGTATGTGTGATTGTCAGATGATAGTTTAATAATCTGTGAGCATGAGATTAAATTGGTGTTTTAATCAGCCTCGTGTTTTGGTTGGTTTTTTAACAAAGCACAGTTTAGCTTTCTCAACAGAAATTTTCCTATGTAGGTTTGAAACACCTTGAACAAGAAACTAAAACCAAAAGATGGCTTCAGAAAGACCTGATTTAACCAAGGAAATGAGACTTCGAGTTAATTCCACAAAAAAATAAAAAAGTATGTGGCAGGAAAAGCCTAACTTTAGAAGACACCTGTTTTTCTGTCTTCTCAAGTTTCTTTACGCTCATCACTTAGGTATGTGACTCCCCACTGGGACAAAACACATCCCCTGCTTTATAAGCCTAAAAGCCTTGACAGAGGATGCACCACTGCTCATATTCAAAGCAGCTGCTTAAGAAAAAAAAAATTTAAAAATATTAAAAATTGGCCTGCAGTAGTCCCTTAATTTTTTAGTTCATTCCCCGTGAAGAGCCATCTCTCTATGCCTTTACAAGCAAAATAAACCGGAATGAGAGATAATGTATTTCTCTTGCTTTTTTATAAAAAACTATAGGATTCATCTGTTATTCAGAATGATAGTGTGCCTTGTTAGAAGAACGGGTAAACAACCATTCATTTGATATCAAAAGAGAGTCCTAAGTAATCAATGTTTTAAGCCCTATGAATCTTCAGAAATTAAATATGCTGATGGCTTCTCTATTGCCAAGTAATTAAAGTACTCTGCCCTCCCTCTTTATTTGCAAAAATTATTAACACTCCTTCAGACACTCCTGACGTTACTGTGGGTTACACTACTGAAAAATCAGCTCAAGCAGGCGTCAGGTGGAAGATGGTCTAAAGCACTGTAAATCAGCACATGAAAGCACAGCTGATGACAGAAGAGTGGCTGGAGGTTAGAAGTGTTATTTCAGCTAATATTACTATCCAGCCAAAGCAGAACTATGTAGCGCAGCAAAATGAAACAGTTGTTTTAAGAATACTGCTAGCATGCATCAAGACAGAAAAAAAAGTAATAAAATTACCTCCTTTTAGCCCTGATCCCGGTAAATTCTACATACAACACTGAGATTTTTATGCACATTCTTTGGAAATAGTTTCTTTAAGATTTCACACATGTAAGAATACAGAATTGTGTCTCCATTTTATACTTCATTCCAAACAAATGTTTTGAGATGACAAAGAAATACTACAGGTCATCTATTATCCATAAGAATAAAATCAGTTGACGGCCAAGGTAGATATTGAGAACAGCCCCTTGGGCACTCGGTTACCTCCAGGTGACATGGAAAATACACACAGAACATTCATACTCAATATTTTTTGGCTAAGCATTTTTAATTCTTCAATTCCTATTCCTTCATATTGTAGTTTCTTTTCCTTCTCTCCAGTTTTATTGGGGGATAAAAATGTACTTGCAAGATTAAAGTCACAGCATTAAAGCCTGACTTCCTAAAGAATCTGGAGTTTATTGCTGAGATTGGACAATCCTTCATTTGAGTCATTTTGAAAATTCAGCTTAATGCGGTCAGGTTCATACAAGGTTCCTTCGGTTGTATGTACTGATAAAAATCTAAAGTTCTTGTCGTATCAACAGGCATTTGAGCAACAGAGGAGTCATTCTGCAATATTTTGGAATAGCTATTCACTGTCCTACGCTGCTTCTCCTTTCATTGTTTGCTCTCTTGCCTCTTACAGACGAAAAGTACCTCTGCCCTGAACTGTTTATTCTGACTCTTCCCATTGCAAATTTTCCTTAAAGTTATTTATTGCCAGATTTGTGTTGTCCAGGCTAGCACTGCACATATTCTATGTGTGTCTTAGCTCTGACATTTCCTTAATTCAAAATCCTTGAGTTTATAACCTTGGTGTTCTTTTCCCGTAGTCCTTTTAATTTAAGCTCCAAACTCTAATTTACATTGCCTGCCAATGATTTGAGAACATTCATGCCAGATACTAACTCCTAAGGCAAAGGACTCAATGATGTTAACCGTCTCCTGTGATTAGATGTAGTGATTTCAAGTCCTCTTTCCTCTGACAGCTTCACAGAAAAGTCTCAGGAAAGGGAAGAACCCAAGTTCAGTAAGCACTGTCTCCAGTCCTAATACTGTGAGCACTCTTGCCTAATTTCAGCAATTAGTCCTCAGCAACAAAGTCAGAAAAAGCAAATGCCAGAAGCTGACAAGTATTTCTGTGTTCACAGAGCTGGGTCGCCTCCTGCTCCTCTCCCTCTGCACTTCCACCCTGCTTGTGTCTCTCTCCCTTCCAGCTGAGCCACCAAGGCCAGCCATAGCGCTGCGCTCGCATCTTTTCCACTCAGCGTGACTGGTCCCCTGTTGCATCTTTTCCTTCAGCAGATGGCATGTGCAGTGCTAATGAACACTAACACATGTGCCCAACCAGCCGTTCCTCACAGTCTCAGTTGCTCTGCTGCTCTCTTTGAAGCTTCTCATCCCTGAATGTCTTCCTCTGACAAAATAAAACCGCCAAAACCCGTGCATCCTAGCCTTGTGGTTTAATACAGACCTGCAAAGACAGAGTCGTCACATGCAAACTAGGAGATATTCTACATTGTACACCCAAAGCAGAGAATTCAATGCTCAACAGCTTGCGAGAACTTGTTTTCCTACCTTGCTTTTCTGGGAGGTTCAGGGCAATGCCATCCTGTTGTAGTCTTTGTACAGACTGGAGAGGGGTAAAATCTGACAAAAGCTAGCTAGTCATCAACTCCCAGAGAAGAAATCTCATGTCTCATAAAGACCCAAAAGAGAGGGGAAACTCATGCAGGCACTGTGCAGCAGCACAAGAAGAACAAAGAGCAGCAGACCAGAAAGTCCCAAGGAAGAAGTGCGTGTATAGCACTACTGGATTTGAAATCTCTATGCGATGGCTTAACCTGATTCTGCTTAAATGCGTTTGACAATAACGCAGTAGTTCCTCTGATTTCAAGGACTGTCGTTTCATTTTCACTTCAGCGACCTCTAACCTAAACCGATTTAAAGAAGGAACGAAGGCTGACCCCCCCCACTCTCTACCTTGGTATCACTTTAGCTTGCTTCCAGCACTGTAACATAAGCAGTTACTTGGTAATGATAATGTTTCTAATGTCGATGTATTCTTACATCTTCTTTACTCTCTAGTCCTTACAGAAGCTTACTTGAGGATTATTTTTAAGTTTTTATTCTATTATTTGAACTGGGGGTTTCCATATTTCCCATTAATATTTCAAGCAAGATGGTACCTTTCATTCTTGAAAGGCACCACTGACTTGGCTCAATTTACCTTGCCTCTGACACAGTACAGGTTATTTCTGTGAACTGAAGCATCTCTGATAGACGAAGGACCAAAGTGACCCTTTCATTTTTCTCTGTGGAAGCCATCTACCTTTACGAGAGATTTTTAAACCATCCCTGATTACCTCATCTCAGATGCATCTCATAGAGGCTAAATTTAAAGCTAAAAGCTCTCCTCATGGCCGTAGTTAAAGCTCACTTCTTTCAATCCATCATTTTGTTCGACTCTCAGGAAATGTCTTTATTTCAGCCATGACTTATCACTGCTATTTCTATGTAAAAAATAAGATGACATTGCTGCTCATAATAAATCCTGCAGCAATCTTTCCACCTTCAGTGGCCTCCAGGTTGCAACACCCAGTCATTACTTAATAGCCATCATATTTTATCTTTGTTTCTCTTGTAGTACTGTGCTAATGCAAACATCCCTTTCTAGAGCTGTAAGCTCCTGAATGGCTTCTAATATCTCTGAGTGTAAATGTCTTTTTTTTTTTACTTCCATGTCATATTGAAAGGATATTGTAATCTATATGTTTTTCAGGCCTCAACCCCATATGATACATCAACAGGTGAACCCGCAATTCCTTATGGGAACTGTATCTATAACAATTTGTTCTCAGCAGGAGAGAAGAACCCACAATGTAGCCTTCTGTTTCTGGAGAATATAATACAGTGGATATGAAACACGCAAATTCACCAGTACTTTATGAATCTCCACGTCAGTTTATCATGTGATAGCTACAATCCACCCTTCATTCTTTCTTGTATAAAATAACTTCCTTGAAACTTGTAGTGGCCTGTGTGACCAACCAGAAATTGTCATTTTTCTTTATTATTTGTCTCATCAAAAAAGTATAGAAGTGGAACTGTGAAAATAAACTCTTCAAATTTTTAATGAGACATTTTACGACAGCCCAGCACATTACTGCTTTCAGAAACTTAGTCTGTGCTTTCAGATTTATGTTTGTTACAACATTTTAGTATAGTTATAATCTTATTACTATGCTTATTGTAACATGTAACTTGCCTATATTGCCAGTCTTTTTTTCCCATTAAAGAGGCACTAACAACTCAGAGACACAATTCAAACATTAGAGTTTGGAAAGAATTGACTCATCCCCAAGTTTAAATATTTTCTTACTAGTATTACACAGTACATGAAGGCTCTATTTTCAGCGTGATTAAAAGCTAACATGCCTCCCCATCTCTTTTTATTATTCTTTCTCCTTTCTCTCCTAGCCTCTTTCCTCTTGATGAGAACAGAAAATGTCACTCTTTTCCCGTCTATATGCTGGAAGTAAATTCCACCTTGATCAAGGTAAGACATAGCTCCTTTTCTTCTTACCTCCCGGGCTTTGGTCCTGCCTAACAAACACTGCCTGTTCAAAGTCAAGAAGCTGACATGCTCCTCAGCTAGAAAGAGGACATCAAAGCAAAACTGACCTCATCCAGAACATATGGAACTGCAAAATCGCCTGAAGCTTGACCATCACTGATAGTGCAAATGATGCTATCTTTTTCCTTCTTCCTTTCTGAGGACTATCTCAATAGCTCTTGTCTTTAGTTCTCAGTGAGCAACCCCTAAGATACAGCTAAATACACAGAACCTTTCTTTGTTCCGATCAGCTATCTCCATGTGGATTCCACCCAGCGATTCAAAAGCTATTGTTTGCACTTACCTTGGCTCTTACTTTTATTCTGGTAGCCCTGTAACACCTCCTGCATTTACTTCAGCTGGACTTCAGATGTCATGAAACATACTCCTCACAACAAAGTAATAAATTCCTTTTGCTTGAGGTTTTGGTGATGACTTTTAACCCTCAGTTGTGGTCTTCTCAACCTGGTCCTCTTCTGTGTCATCAAGACCATGACAGCTGCTGTTGATACAAAGAATAGACAGTGCCGCCCATGAGTCAGTTCCCCTCTTTCTGCTGTGTCTGTCATGTCTGACTGTTTCTGCTGGTGTCCCTCCAGCAGAATTCTACTTCACCACTAGCAGAAATTTCACCAGGTATTCAGTCTCCACTCGCGTTTCGCGGCTGTTTCTTTTGACAACAGTATCACAGCTCCAAAGCCCTGAGTGGAATTATGTAGAAGTGAGGAAGGAGAATAAGGTCTTTAATCTGCATATAAAGAAACATAATGAACTAAAGAGTATAGTGAGTCTCACAGAACTTAATTGCAGTTTTTCCATATGATTTTGAAGTCAAGTATTACATAAGTACTTTTTCTTATAACTCCATCAAAAATGTCAATAGCCATATTCTAAACAGGTTGTTTTCCAAGTTTGTAAAAGGAAAATAAACAATACTTTGAACAAGTGTAACTTTAATTGGAGATTCAATTCAGGGAATTGAATCAATGCTTTTTAATTTACTTCTCAGTAGGTTACAAGGGTGTATAATTTCTGAAAAGGAATATCACTGTGTAGGAAAAGTGGCTGACAAGTGCAGTCACACTTTTCTTCCACGTACAGCAATCACCAAGAAATAATGTCAGCAATCATAAACCAGTTTTTGAAAAAGAATATAGACAAGACCTTCTGTTTGACAATTGTAGTTGTGTTTAAGCAAAATGCTCAGTGTTGGCTGGATGCATAGATTCTTTCCTTTTGTTAATCACATTTCTTTCACTTTGAAGCCTGTAATGATATATACAGTTATCCTTTATAAAACAGAAGATGCTTTTCATCTTCTCAAACACTTCTCCTTCTGGAACAGCCAAAAATAGGGATAGAAGCTCCTCTTACCCAGCTGAACAACATTATTGCTACAAGAGAAGGAGCCATTTGATGATAAATACAACAGAAATGTCTCAAAGAATCAAGGAAATTCATAATTACAACAAACGAATTCCTGGCAGAATGGTTCAAGTCCCGGACTGGAGCTCAGGATTCAAGACCTCTATGTCTTTCGGCAAAGTGAAGCAGGAGATCTCCTAGACATTTCTATTCTCTCTATTTTCCAACTGGCAAGCTCGGAATTGTTATACAGCTTTTCATTGCCCTATCTGCTGAACTGACTTATTGTGGTTATTTCTGAACTGATGGACTCCAGAGTGTTTCTGAGGCAGATGCAGACTGTGCCCTGTCAAAATCCCAGCTCATACAGGGATACAACACACAGTAGCCTCACCTTTTCACTGCCCCTCCTCACACCTTGGCTTTTGGAGCAGGGAAGTGTGGCCATACAAAGCTAAATATTGTACTGTGCAGCCACGTTATTCTGTGGCCAAATTCCCTATCAAATGATCAGGACACCAGGACACCAGGCAGCAACCCAAAACATTTTTGTCACCTACCCACAGTGCAAACAGCAAACCATGAGAAGATATAACAGTGAGCTCTGTACTGCTACAGTGTTGGGAACATGGTAATGAAAAAGGGCTACATTTCTACAGTGGTTTGGATAAAACATGCATTCCTTGGACCCACTTAAAACCAACGAATGCACATATCTATGCCCTTCACCTCATAAATTATTTGTGCTTTGGTCTTTTGTCCATGTGGAATTGCAACTGATTAAAAGCTCAATGTGTCTGGAAAACTAGTCGCAGTTCTGTTCCATACCTATGAGTAGACAAGAAATCGAGAGTTTCTTCCTCTCCAGTGAACTCCCCTGCATGGACGAGAGCATTAGTCTATGCTTGCCTGTGCATACCTCTGCGTGCTCATACACAGAGAAGGAGAGTCGCATCACCCATTACTAACTGCCATACCTTATAGTGGAACACAGCCCAGCACTGAGCAGTAATTCAAAAAGCTCAGAGCAGCTTCAACAGTGGGGTAGGAGAGGTAGCAGAGAAAAACACAATCCTAGAAAGCTGATACAGCACTAGAGAACTATATAAACTGTATTCAAGTTTCTTGATCGGAAATACTGCCAAGAACTTGTTTCAGAGCTGTGGAACATAGCATATATCAAGTGAAGACAGAGTCTTCTTTCAAACATCATACGATGGGGAAAAAAGGAGCTAAATTACTTGGGGCAGGAAGGAATAAACTAGCTATTGGTGATGGATCCCAGCAGTGAGAGGAAAGCTAATGGAAAGTAACTCATGCATGTTTTCCAACTGTCTGCACTTTCTACACAGGCACAAATTTTCATCTTCTTTTTCATCTAAAATGCATACAATTACATGTCTGTATTTTACACATATGTATGCCTACATTGTTTTGATGAAACTACTTTATTTGCTTCCAGTACTGTACATTCTCTTACGCTTGGCATCTTGCAAGGCAGCAAGGTCCGTGTCACCTGGGCTTCGGTGCTCCGAGTTATAATGAACTCTTTGGAGCGAGGGAGAAAGGAGGAAAAGGCATGAAGTGCCAACAGTGGGACTGAGAGACTCCCAAGAGAAGTGAGGGACAGCCTGCAAGAGGGAGCAGACCCATAGCTGTGTATTTTCAAGTTAAACACCTGCTACTGCTGGAAGATCTGATCCTGCTCCTTCTGCCGGTCTCACAGAAGACCAACCCAGCAAAAAATAAATTTCTAGTTTTCCAGCAGCAGCAGGGTAAGACTTCTTATCCTGTGGCCAAACTATTGCTACAGCCCAGACAAAGGAAAAAGCAGAAGTATTTACTTAAAAGTGCAAAGGAAGAAGTGGGAATTGCCATTTCAGCGGCAACCCATGTGAGCGGTGGCATGAAACGGTACCCTGAGACAGGCGCTTCCTTAGCAACACAGAAGGGGCTGTGTGGGTTTGGTTAACAACAGTTGATGGACATGGGGAAACAACCAGACCTGCAAGGATCAGAGTGGGCAGGAGGGAGACTTATCATATTTCATCTGTTTTAACTATAAAATCATCTTTAAAAATTGCCATGTCCTTATTTATTATTTTATATTCCAAACAAAACATTGATTTAATAACTGGAAGGCTTTGGTGTCCTTTCCATGTTAAAAAACAGAGTTGGGGGAAGAAATTCCAATTCCTGCTTGCACTCGATTCCAGGTCTAGTAAGGAAAACTTTCAGCAGGGCGTTTAGAGAGGCTGGCAGGAGGACTGTCAGTTACAGACGATGCCCACAATGATCGTTCCAATTACTGGCCGCTGCATTCCCAGAAACTGGCAGGCACTGCTTAACTTTGTGCAGTCCCTTCTTCCAGCTAAGATCAAGACAAAAAATAGTCTTTGTCTGCTTAGCCTGCTCTTCAGCTGAAGATTCCAGTTTAAATTGCCTATTGATATATGGGCTTTCTGCAGCAGCAGGAGGTAAGTTATCATCAACAGCATGTCTAGGGATCAATTAAGTTTCATCTGTGTCGGAAAAAGTATGCTTGAATACGAATAGCCAGGATTCAGATTATGGAGAGATTGACTGATTCATTAAAAAAAAAAATTCACAAGCTTTTCACGAAAACCAAATGAAACAGATTTAGTGCACGCCAAGGCAATATTCACTCTTGCTGTATCTCCATTACTGCCAGTGGCTTCACATCAGGGAGATATTTGGCTGGATTACTTCAGATTTTCAGGAAGTGCTTTACAAAGCTCCCATATCCCATTCGGAGTTATTGTCCGGAGCTGACGAAGACGAGTGAAATCCAGTGGTTGCCAACACAGTATGTCAGAGTAATCTAAAGAGTACAAGGGAAGGAAATTCCTATAGTTACAATTTTCATTAAGCTGAAAATGAGACAGGATACTACAAAGACCAAAATGGGACTGCGTACATTCCTACAATTTATCTAAAAGATTCCACAAACTAGTAAAGGAAGCAACAACATCCAAATCTCCTGCTGATGCTAAAACGATACTTAACTTCAGAGACATAGCGCATAGCAAGGACCAGTCCACTGGCACAGAGAGCTTCCACTGTTTAGACCTAGCACCTGGATTAACAGATGGCAGATGCTGTGGTACTGATAAATATACATGAATTTATTATGCAACAATGGAGCAAAGAGTAGGGAGGACATAAAAGCACTTGAGTGTATTGATCAAGCCACGGCTAGAGCATGTTTGTAGAAAAATCCCCAAAGTTTAATTTCATTTTGCAGATGGCTGTGGGTAGGGACTAGTTGCCAAATATTCTGTTTTGGTGATGTTGTCAAGTTTAGTTCATGAATACATGTAAAATATTCTGCAGTCTTTGGAACAAAGCAAGCAATTCAACTTTGGATTTCTTCCATCGTTTACTCTCTACAGGTCATGACTATGTTTCTCTTGAATATTTTGGTTCAGTTCCTTTTGACCTATGGCTCTTTTTCACAAATTAAAACTATATGTTTGTGTGTCTGTTTACACACTTGACCTTCCTCGTTAAAGCTGATGTGTATGCCACAGTGCCATGGACAACTGGTGAGACCGCCGAAACTACAGCAGTGTTTGGATCTCCAATTGCAAATCTCAGCTCTCATACAGAAGGGTCAGGCAAAATATTTAAAAGCAACTCTCAAAGCAAAATCTATACATTACCACCAATCAGCTTAAGATAAGGACAATAGTGACAAGCTAGGGAAAAAGCAGATTCAGAGAGTCTGCCAGGACGAGAAATACCACAATAATAGAAGAATTAATTGCTCTTATGTAAATTTAAATGTCGCACTGGGGTATTTTTAGACACTGTACATGAATGTTTCATAGATAAGCTAGTCAGGCAACTCAAAGGGAAGAGTCTGGCTTTGACTCTCTTCCCAGAGAGACTTTTGGATTGTTTCACAATGTTCCTCTCAAGGACTAACTCTCTAATAGTAACTAAAATGTGCTTATATTCAACATCCTTGCAGAAAGCATGAAGGCCAAACAAAGAAACCTCTGCAGTAGTGTTTGACTTCAAAACGTCAGCTTAGAAGCAGTCAAAAAAAGACTAACTTGACATAAAGCATTTATGAGGTGCAGAATAAGGAAAAATACAGGAAATAATGAATATATCACTGTGTAAATCTGAGGTTTCTCAGTACCCCAATTATTGTGTGCCATTCTGGTGTCCCATCTTAAAAATGGTAGAGCTGAGTTAGAAAAGTGAAGGCTGATAAAGATGATCTACAGTCTGAAACAATTTGCATGCAAAGAGTGATTTAAAGGTTAGGGCTTTTCAGCCTGGAAAACCAATTGCAGAGGAACAGAATAGTGAACTGTATAATCAGTAGCACAAAGAGAATGAATAAGAAACTCTTATTCCCTTTTTTTTCACACTATCAGAAATAGGTGACATCAAGTGAAATTATCGTCTAGCATATTCAAAAAAGACAAAAGCAAATATATCTCCTCATATGCTATAATTAAGCTGTATAACCCATTACAAAAGGGCAACAGTCATGCAAAAAGACGTTATTCAGATTCTTGAGGGAGAATCATTAAAGACAATTAAACACAAAGGCACCGCCTCTGACTAAAGATACCCGTGAGCTGCACATTGCTGTAAGCTGCAGGAGTATACTAAGGGAGTGCCATACCCCTTTGCGCTGTTTTTATACCAGGCGAGCACTGTTGGCCACCATGACAGCATGGTAGGCTACCTCAATCTTTGGTCTGATCCAGGACAGACATTTTTATGTTCTTATGTCAATCCCTAAACTGTGCTGGCAATGCCTAGAATATGAACTTTCTCAGGGTACTATACCCATCACTGTCTATGCTAGCAACAAAACCTTAAAAAAGATAAAAAATTATGAAAATCAAAAAGTATAGGAAACAAGGCAGCTATTTATACTGCAGAACTGGTTGAAATTCTTTTGAACCAGGATCAGGTTGGACTGTACTTCTCCTGACCTGGCTTACCCACGGCAAATTACTACCAAGAATGTGCCCATAAAAAGTTAATCGGTCTGATTTACCCCCCCCCAAAAAAAAAGGTTAAAAAAAAAGACAAAAGCCCACTGGGAAATCATTGTGTTCACAGAGCGGCTCTTGACAGCAGTTCTTGCTGGCGAGCTGGACCTGCTGGTCTTGCACACAGATTGTTTATAAACTATTCTGGCAACTGGAGCCTGTCTGAGCTTTTCCTTTCCCAAGGAAACAGTCCAGCCAGCTTTGTGGCTGCTTTGTGCACAAAGCTGCTAAAGAAGAGTTAAGGATCAATCCCAAAATGAATATGCATGTACACTCTGGTTTTCTTCCAATTTAATCTCCTGTATGTTTTAGTGCATTCTGTCATCTTCTTACAGTGACTGGTTTGGATGCATTAATCTGGCATTAAGTGGATGAGTGTCTGTTTTATCAGATCTTTCATGTATGCATCCTCAGGTTGTGGAAGAGCAGTATGATATAGAAATAGCCTCCCATCATGCATTAAATAACACATTAAAAGCAGATTAGATAGATACTTGTGATATTTTAGATACAATTAATCTTACTTTACAGCAGGAATTGTGTAGATGTCCTCCTCGAGTCCCTTTGGCCCTATATTCTACAACTTCACTAAATATAACAGGAAAAGAAATTAAGATATTTTAATGGAACTAATAATTTTATTTTTGCCTGGCAGAGGGGTGTTGACAGCTCTTATTAAAAATAAAAAAAAATCCACAAAATGTTAGTTTTATCTCAGAAGATGCTTTGATGGGGGAAATGCCACCAATAAAAACCTTTCTACTAACACTAGAAAAAGAGGGGTTTAAAATGTTACTTTACCATTGTCCTCAATAGCTACATCTCATACATCTCAAAATTAGGAGCCACAACATAAAAAATAGTTTCCAGTTTCTGGGTTACCGCATGTCTTCAGGAATAACATTTAATTTAATCCCTGACTTGTGTACAAAAATGAGACATCAGTCATTTGGATATATTATTTCCTTGCATCATAAGGTGAAAACAAATTCTCTCACATGCAGTCCCTAGCAAAAGAGGGCCCTGATAAAATTCAGAGCCTCTAGACGATAGTGTGTGCAATCTCAACTCCAGTAATCACTGGTGGTGTGCTCCTCTGTCAACAGTATAAGAGTATTCATACCTCCACCTACACATACAACGTGTTCTTTTACTACGATCACCAAAATGCTAATGCATGGAAAAACAACCCCACCTGCGACAACGGAATAAGCACGTTACTCAAAGCAGTGAGCAGCTTACTGAAATTATCTCAGCTTCATTCCTTTCATTCCAAGACTTGCAAACAAGTCACATTACATTGTTGCTCTTTTTAGCATAGCACCTGCTAAGACCATTTGAATAGGTCTCCCTAGATGTTTCCTGGCTGTCTCCCCAGTACCCAGATGACTCCAGAACCAACAGATGCAGAGCACAACCTTTGTTCCAAGAACTAGTTATGTGCATGTCTGAGCCTAAAAAGAAGCAGAAAGAAAAAAAAATCGCACTTTTAAACTCTTACACTTGATTACTGTGTCCAGTTCTGGGCTCCCCAGTTCAAGAAAGATGAGGAGCTACTGGAGAGAGTCCAGCGGAGGGCTACGAGGATGGTGAGGGGACTGGAGCATCTCTCCTAGGAGGAAAGGCTGAGGGAGCTGG
>Ga0065711_1000718_pt1 | contig 67883 bp, 33 predicted proteins | sample Hoacrofraction12_FD_59098 | JGI IMG/M metagenome (GOLD analysis project Ga0065711, IMG submission 59098) | Hoatzin crop microbial communities from Cojedes, Venezuela - Epithelial fraction 12 v2 (version 2) | ecosystem: Host-associated > Birds > Digestive system > Esophagus > Crop | place...
CATCATCCTCGTAGCCCTCCGCTGGACTCTCTCCAGTAGCTCCTCATCTTTCTTGAACTGGGGAGCCCAGAACTGGACACAGTACTCCAGATGGGGCCTCACTAGGGCTGAGTAGAGGGGGAGGAGAACCTCCCTCGGCCTGCTGGCCACACTCTTCTTAATGCACCCCAGGATAGCACTGGCCTCTTTGGCAACGAGGGCACACTGCTGGCTCATGGTCAACCTGTCATCCACCAGCACTCCCAGGTCCCTCTCCACAGAGCTGCACTCCAGCAGGTCACCCCAAGCCTGTACTGGTGCATGGGGTTGTTCCTCCTCAGATGCAGGACGCTGCAGGTGGAATATGTATACCTGGAGGCGGAATGGATGGAGATCTTAAGCCTGAAGCATGAATGTAATTTACTCACACATTTTTTTTTCTAAAGAGAGAAAGAATGAGTAGAACTTAAGAATTCCTCTTCCATGGAAAATTTTTGAGGGGAAATACTTCAAAGCCTTACAGACATCTTCACATGAGTTGTGTAGCATCACACTGTCTACTATACCTTCTTTGTGGATCCACCCCCAGATTTGCCATTGACCTTGCTAATCTTCATAATCTCAAATAACCGATCTCTCAGCTTCCCACCTCAAATCTGATCATTAGCTGGATTCGGTAACCATCCAGAAATTTCTGTTATTCTACAACCAGATAAGCATGCTATGAAATTTTTAATGTCAGACTAAACCAGCAACATTGTTTAATTGTTGTGGCCTGAATGGCATTAGAGAGAAGTAGAAATCTTGCTATGTATGCTGGTATGGATTCAAACATTGTGCCAGCTCTGGAATACAAATTAGAACACATACTGAGACAAATTCACTCAGAGTAAAATCCCACTGGCACAAATAAACTTACACCCAGGAATAACAGCAAGAAGATCAGGGTCTAGCTGTTCTTATTTTTCTAATTTACCTATGAAAATAAGAAAAGAAACTGTAGTAGATCATGAGCAACAACATATGCACTGGACCATATGGATTCAGTATGAAGAAGTGTTCAAATTCATTTACAGCTAATGAAAATGCAAGACTTAACACAGCATTATTAGCTGTCAGGTTATTCACTCACCAACAAGGAAGTTAGTCTGACAAGAGAAAAAGCAACTGGCTCACTGACAGCTGGAGTCACACCACAGTGAGAGGTATAGTTTGTCTCCTGGGGCTCTATTTCACATTAAAATCAGACAAAAGGAAGCCTCAAATTCATGTAGAGGATAAAAGCAGTACTACCAGTCTATTAGCAGCACATTTAGTCACCACACTTCCGTTTTTGTATGAGGTTTTCAGGGTTAAGGATGCAGTGAGAGTGTAATGGTTTAACCCCAGCAGGCAACTAAGCCCCACACTGCCAGTCACTCACTCCCCTGTGGAAGAGAGAATGAGAAGGGTAAAAGAGAGAAAATTCATGGCTTGAGATAAAGACAGTTTAACAAGTAAAGTAAAAGACATACATGCAAAGCAAAGCAAAACAAAGAATTCACTCACTGCTTCCCATTGGCGGGCAGGTGTTCAGCGTTCTCCAGGAAAGCAGGGCTACATCACATGTAGCAGTTACTTTGGAATACTCAAAAAGTCCCACCTTCCTTCTCGTTCTTCATCTTTTATTGCTGAACACGACATCATATGGTATGGAATATCCTCTTGGTCAGTTACGGTCAGCTGTCCCAGCTGTGCCACGTCCCAGCCTTTTGTGCACCTCCAAACTACTCACTGGCAGTTGTGAGGAACAGAAAAGGCCTTGACTCTGTGTAAGCACTGCTCAGCAGTAACTAAAACATCAATGTGTTATCAAACTCTTTTCTGCACAAAATAAAACGTCTCCTCATACAAGCCACTATGAGGAAATTTAACTCTATCCCAGCCAAAACCAGTACATTCTTCACCCCTTATTCCATACAATTTACATAGAATCATAAAATCATAAAATGATCTGGGCTGGAAGGGACCTTAAAGATCATCTAGTTTCAACCTCCCTGCTATGGATAGGGACACCTTCCACTACACCAGGTTGCTCAAAGCCCCATTCAGCCTGGCCTTGAACACTCCAGTGAGGGGACATCCTCAACTTCACTGGGGAATCGCTTCCAGTGCCCCATAACCCTCACTGTGAAGAATTATCTTACAGCTAATATAAATCTACCCTCTTTTAGTTTAAAAACATTACCCCTGATCCTAACATTCCATACCCTGGTAAAAAGTCCCTCTCCAGCTTTCTTGTAGGCCCCCTCAGGTACTGGAAGGCTGCTAAAAGCTATCCCCAGAGTCTTCTCCTCTCCAGGCTGAACAACCACAACTCTCTCAGCCTTTCCTCACAGGAGAGGTGTTCCACCCCTCTGATCATTTTTGTGGCCTCCTCTAGACCCGCTCTAACAGGTCCATGTCTTTCCTGTGCTGAGGACTCGAGAGCTGGATGCAGGATTCTCGGTGTGGTCTCAACAGAGTGGAGGAGAGGGACAGAATCTCCCTTAGTCTGCTGCCCTTGCTTCTTTTGATGCAGCCCAGGATATTATTGGCCTTCTGGGCTGCAAGCGTACAGTGCCGAGTCATGCTGATCTTCTCATCAATCAGCATCCCCAAGTCCTTCATCTCAAGTTTGTTCTCAATCCATTCTCCACTCACCCTGTATTTGTGCTTGGGATTGCCCCAGCGCATGTGCAGGACCTTGCACTTGGCCTTGGCCTTGTTGAACTTCCTGAATTCGCACATGCCCGCCTCTCGAGCCTGTCAGGATCCCTCTGGATGGCATCTCTTTCCTCCACCGTGCTGATCACACCACATATTTTGGTGTCATCAGCAAACTTGCCAAGGGTTCACTCAATCCTACTGCCCACGTCACCAACAAAGATGTTAAACCGCATCGGTCCCAGTACCGACCCCTGAGAAACACCACTTATCACTGACCTCCATTTGGACATTGAGACCTTGACTGAAACACTTTCAGTGCAAACATCCAGCCAGTTCTTTATCCACCCAGTGGTCCATCTGTCAGATCCATGTGTCTCCAATTCAGAGACAAGGATGTTGTGTGAGACAGTGTCAAATGCTTTACACAAGTCCAGGCAGATGACATCTGTTGCCCTTCCTTTATACATCAATGCAGTAACCCCATTGTAGAAGGCCACCAAATTTGTCAAGCATAATTTGCACTTAGTGAAGCCATATTGGGTGTCACCAATTGTCTCCTTATTTTCCATGTCCCTTAGCATAGTTTGCAGGAGGATCTGCTCCATGATCTTGCCGTGCACAGAGGTGAGACTGTGTCTTGGTTTGGCCGTGGCCGGCAACAAAGGGCCACATAGTCGCTCTGTCACCCCTCCCCTTACTGGGTTGGGGAGGAGAATGGAAAGAAAAAAAGGCAAAAACCCTTGGGCTGGGAGAAGGGCAGTTTGACAGAACAGCAAACAAAGCAAACAGTAACAAGAACAATACTGATTAGGAGAATATATAAAACAAGCAGCGAAATGCACAGAGAAACTCTCACCATCCAATGCCCTGTGTGCTCCCGAGCCACAACTGCCTTCCCCCTAGCCAGCTCCCCCACTGGAACCCAGCATGATGGCACATGGTATCGAATACCCTGTTTGGTTTGGCTAGTTCGGGTCAGCCGACCAGTCTGTGTCCCTTCCTGGCTTCTGGTGAAAACTTGACCTTGTCCTCTCCAAACCCAGGACAGACTGGCTGGCCTGTAGTTCCCCGGGTCTTCCTTTTTACACTTTTTAAAAATGGGGGTTATGTTTCCCTTTTTCCAGTCAGTGGGAACTTCACCATACTGCCACACCTTCTCAAATATGGTGGATAGTGGCTTAGCAACTTCACCTGCCAGTTCCCTCAGGACCTGTGTACGTACCTCATCAGGTCCCATGAACCTGTGCACCTTCAAGTTCCTTAGATGGTCTTGAACCTGATCTTCTCCTACAGTGGGTGGTTTTTCATTCTCCCAATCCTTGCCTTCACCTTCTGCAACGTGGGCAGTGTGGCTGGAGCACTTGTCGGTGAAGAATGAGACAAAAAAGCCTTTGGCTGCTTCAGTCTTCTCCTTGTTCCGGGTAACTAGGTCTCCCTTTTCCTGCCAGAGAGGGCACACTTTTTCCCTAGTCTTCCTTTTATCACTGATGTACTTATAGAAGCTTTTCTTGTTGCTCTTGCTGTACCTGGCCAGATTTCATTCTATCAGGGCTTTAACTTTCCTAACATGATCCCTGGCTACTCAAAAAGTTTCTCTGTACTCCTTCCAGGCAATCTGCCCTTGCTTTCACCCTCTTTGGGCTTTCTTTTTGTGCTTGAGTTTGTCCAGGATCTCCTTGTCTTTTGGACAATTGTCTCTTGGCAATTTTGCCCAACTTCCTCTTTGTTGGGATACATCACTCCTGAGCTTAGAGGAGGTGATCCTTGAAGATTAACCAGCTTTCTTGGGCCCCTTTACCCTCCAGGGCTTTATCCAATGGTACTCTACCCAGCAGATCCCTGCAGATGCCAAAGTCTGCCTTCCTGCTGTCCAGGATAGTGAGATTGCTGTGTGCCCTCCTCGCTGCCCTTAGTCTTGAACTCCACCATTGCATGGTCACCTCAGCCAAGCCTGCCCTTGAGCTTCACATTCTTCACCAGCCACTCCTTGTTGGTGAGAACAAGGTTCAGCATAGCACTTCTCCTCGTTGGCTCCTCTATCACTTGTAGAAGGAAGCTGTCATCAAAGCAGTCCTAAAACCTCCTGGATTGCTTATGCCCTGCTGTGTTGTCGCTCCAACAGAGATCGGGCTGGTTGAAGTACCCATAATGACCAAGGCTTGGGAATGTGAGGCTTCTCCTCTATGCATACAGAAGTCCTCATCTGCTCAGTCTTCCTGACTGGGCGGCCTGTAGCAGACCTCCACTATAATGTCACCAGTCACTGCCCTGCCTTTAATCCTGATCCATGAGCTCTTGGTGGGCTCCTTATCCATACCCAGGTGGAGATCCATGCTCTCCAGCTGGTCACTGACATAGAGGACAACACCTCCTCCTCATCTCCTCTACCTGTCCTTCTTAAAGAGCCTGTATCCTTCAATTCTAATGCTCCAGTTACAGGAGCCATCCCATCACGTCTCAGTGATGCCAATAAGATCATAACCCTGCAGACGTCTGCACATCTCCATATCCTCTTGTTGTGCATGTTTGCATAGAGGCATTTAAGTTGGGCCTGCGATTAAACTGGCTTACTGGCTGGAGTTCCTTTGTGCTGCCCTGCAGATGCTCTCCTGCTGAACTGTAATGTTTCTCCAGGCTCTGGACATCTGCCTCTGGGACTAGCATCAAACTGGTAGCAGTGGGATGGATTGAGGTTCTCCTCTGCTGACAACTTTAGTTTAAAACCAGCTTGGCAAGCCTCTGACCGAAGATGCTCTTCCCTTTCTCTGTCAGATGGAGTCTATGAGCCCCCAGTGGACCAGGTTTTTCAAAGCAATTCCCATGGTCTAAGTAACCAAATCGTTGGTTGTGGCACCAGTCCCATAACCATTTGTTGATTTGCCAGATTCAACTGGCCCTTTCATACCCCTTCCCTTTGACCAGGAGGACGGATGAAAAAACTACCTGCGCTCCAGAGCCCCTTACCACTGCTCCGAGGGATGTGTGATCCTTCTTGACATTTCTCAGACTGCTCCTGGCTGTGTCTTTGGTGTCCTTGTGAAACAACAACTGTGAATAATAGTACGTCATGTTCAGGTCCCTGCTTCTCACAATACATCCTCATCAACCACCCCTTCTGCCATAAAATGTGTGTGAAATGTCCATAAATATCCATAATGTATTTACTGAGTTCATTTGGTTTATGACTTTGGGCTTCATCTGTTATGGTGGTCACTCAGGGCAGGAGAGGTAGTGTGTTGCCTGGAGTTATTTGGCACCAAAACCAGCTCAATTCAGGTTGCTGCTGCACTTGCACTGCTTCTTGTGAGGTTCACTCTGTGTTGGATCAGGCGGTTTCTGCTGTAGTACTTCCTATAACATGCAATTCAAATCATGGGTTACAAAAATTTAAAGGTGTATCTCTTACATTCTCCACCCATGGTCTGTTTGGACTAGTCCATATAGTTTGACATTGCAATGAATTCCTCCTCTTGCCTCTAGCCTGGCTAGCAGGGAGAGGTTCCTGCTGCAATACCTTTGACATATAGCAGCCACAGCAGCAGTGACATACAGCATCGTGTAACACTGCCGTCATATAACTCAAATCACGGATTATTTTCACCTAGGATTAAATCACCTCGAGGTACATTTTGGATTCCCCCATCCTTCCGCATTACCCACCAAGTGCACCTAGGTCCTTGAGCAAAAGCAATCCAAAGAACAGATTTGCCCCAAGGAAATAAAAATTTGATAGTCAGATTTTATTGACCTTCTAAAAGAGCAGAGCATGTGCCCTTTCTTCTGGTAGTGATTTCCCAGTCAATTTCTTTATATTTAGGGACTAACTCAAGTAAAATCTTCTGTGATATTCTAGAAAATTCAGATAGCAGGACCTGAAAGACTTTGAGGTCAGTTTTGCTATGTAAGACAAATAGGTGATGTAAGTTACCTAGGTATTTGTGATGAACACAATAGGATCACACCTGAATATATTTCTAAATGCTTCAGTGCAGAGAATTAGAAGTGGGAGTTGGTGGTGGTGTTGAATTCCGGGCTCTACAACCCACTTAATCTGGGCACAGCTGTTGCTGCATATGACACAGTTTCTCCGTGTATTATAAAAAGAAGGGATAGCAATCATTTATTTTAAGTGAGCATGCTGGTCATGACTAAGATCTAAGATCTATGTGTTTTAACTCCTCTGACCTAACTTATGGCCAAGTCAATGTCCTGATCCAAAACTTCTTCCTTGGTATACCTAAGCTGCATAGACCACCTTAATGCATACTACTAATCTTTTACTATCATTGCAGGTGTGGGGTGAATTGAGTAATAGGTAAGCACAAGAATACAAGTGGGGTGGCACTAGATGAAGGTCCCAAAATCTTTGTGCCTTGCATGATGTTACAGTTAAGGAGGATGTAAGAACAAACTCTGCTGCCCTGCTTCCAGCAGCCATGCACAACAATCTGTCCACTAGTGAAATTAAATCCATAGTTCTGTTAGCAAAGGATAGGTTTATCAGCTCAGTCATGAGTGTTCCTACACCAATAATTTCTACACAAACAGAACTGTATGTTCTCATTACCTCTGCAAACAGGAACTCGTTATGTAAAGACCCCCAAGAAGTCTGTCCCATAGGTTAGCAATCAGCTGCATGAAAGCATTTCCTTTTGTGTTCTAAAAATCTTTACTTTACAATGCCAATGAATTTTTCAAAAATGGTGAAGTAAAATAAAGCGGAAACAAGGACATCAACCCTGGAGATCTGAATACCACCTTCTGGGATATTCTGATTTCCTTTCTTTGTTTAACAAGCTTCAAACAATGCACAGCCTCAACACCACACTTTTTTATACGTCTAGTCTGTACCATCTCATTTTGTTCTTGTCATTGTTTGCTGCTCAAAATAATTTAAAAAACCCCTTTTTTTCATGTTTTGTTAGCTATACAGACAGTTGAACAAAGTTACACAGGGCCACAACTCTTCCTCTTCTTTCCAGTGAAAGGCAGAGAAAATATCTTGCCCTTGGGGTGTGGCTAGCCGTGAAGAAGAGGGCAAAGTATAAAGAATAAGCACTAAAATAAAGAACATTCAAAACAGACACTGTTGTTGTGTATGTTGCTGCCTTTTTAAGGTCTGACTTAATAAGGTCACAATCACTTTCAACCATGGACCGCAGCCCCCAAACAACCATAGTATATATTTCACACAAGCTGCGATACAATTCTGTGTACATTTATATGAAAGAATATCGGAAAACAGAGACAGGTGACTGAGAGGAGATTTATGGTGGAAAAGAGTAAGGGACTTACGGTACTTGGTTTTATAGCAAGTTATCTACACCAGTATAAATTAAGAAAACTGCACAAAGATATTCTCAGACAATAAAAATGCTTAAGAACTGACTTGTGTCATGATCTGCCTTTTCCAGAGATAAAATCAGTGGAATACCTCTAAGGAATTAAGGGGTGTTCCTCTAAGCAGGTGGCATGCCTGACAGCCCATCTGAAGTGCCTCTACATGAATGCATGCAGCCTGGGCAACCAACAGGAGAACTGGAAGCCACCATGCTGCTAGAAAGCTACGATCTAGTTGCCAGTACTGACACATGGTGGGATGAATCACATGACTGGAGTGCAGCTATTGATGGCTGCAGGCTGTTTAGAAGGGACAGCTGTAGAAGGAGTGGTGGAGGCATTGCCCTTTACATCAAGAAATGGATAGAGTATGAAGAGCTGTCTCTGAAGAATAACCATGAGCAGGTAGAAAGCTTACAGGTAAGAATCAGAGACTGGGGCAACAAAGGGAACCTTGTGGTTGGTGTCTACTGCAGGCGACCCGATCAAGAGGAGCCTATAGACAAAGCCTTCTTCCTCCAGTTCCAGGATGCTTTGCACTCACAGGCTCTTGTCCTGCTGCTGGGCGATTTCAACCACCCCGCCATTTGCTGGAATAGTAGCATGGCAAGCTGTAGGCAATCCAGCAGACTTCTGGAATGCGTGGAAGACAACTGCTTGTGCCAGATAATAGACAGCCCTACCAGAGGGTATGCGATACTGGACCTGTTGGTCACCAATGCAAGTGAGATCATCAGTGACATCAAGATTGGAGGCAGCCTGGGCTGCAACAATCACACACTGGTGGAGCTCACAGTCGTGAGGGATATGAGTCAGGCAAAGAGTAAAATCAGGACCCTGAATTTTAGGAAAGCAAAATTCCAACTCTTCAAGGAGTTTGTCCATAGGACCCCCTGAGAAACTACTCTCATGGACAAGGGAGCAGAACAGAGCTGGCGGATCTATAAGCATGCTTTCCACAGAGCACAAGGGCTTTCGGTCCCCAAGTGTAAGAAATCAGGAAAGGAACAGAAGAGACAGGCATGGCTGAGTCAGGACCTGCTGGTAAAACAAAAGGGCAAGAAGGAAATGCACAGGCAGTGGAAGCAGGGACAGGTAACCTGGAAAGAGCATAGGAGTTCTGACCAGTTGTGCAGGGATGGAGTCAGGAAGGCCAAGGCGCAGCTGGAGCTGAACTTGACAAGGGATGCAAAGAATAATCAGAGCTTCTATAGGTGTGTCAGGCAGAAGAATAAGGTCAAAGAAAGCCTCATGAACATGACTAGCAAAGTAGTTACAACAGACAAGAAAAAGGCTGAGGTACTCCACAACGTTTTTGCCTCAGTCTTCACTACCAACCTCTCTTCCCACACCTCTTGAGTGGATGGACCACAAGACAGTGAACAGGGGAGTAAAGCCCCTCCCACTGCAAGGTAAGACTAGGTTCATGACCACCTGAGACATATGAACATACAGAAGTCTGTGGGACCTGATGGGATGCATCCCAGAGTACTGAGGGCATTGGCTGGTGTAGTTGCCAAGTCACCTTCCATGATACTTGAAAAGTCATGGCAGTCAAGTGAAGGCCCTGGTGACTGGAGCAATGGAAATATTGTGCCCACTTTTAAAAAGGGTAGGAAGGAGGACCCTGGGAACGACCGACCTCTTGGCCTCACCTCTGTGCCTGGGAAGATCATGGAACAGATCCTCCTAGAAGTACATGGAGGACAGACAGGTGATTCGAATCAGCCATTATGGCTTCACCAAGGGTAAGTCCTGCCTGACCAACCTAGTGGCCTGCGATGATGGAATGACTGTGTCACTGGACAATAGAAAACTATGGATGTTGTCTCTCTGGACTTCTGTAAAGCCTTTGGCACAGTCACAGAAACACAGAATCACAGAATCACAGAATGGTAGGGGTTGGAAGGGATGTCTGTGGGTCATCTAGTCCACAACATCCTTCTCTCTAAATTGGCGAGATATGGATTTGATGGGTGGACGGTTTGGTGGCTAAGGAATTGGTTGGAAAGTCACAGCCAGAGGGTAGCAGTCAAAGTCTTGATGTCCACATGGAAATTGGTGACAAGTGGTGTCCCTCAGGGGTCCGTACTGGGAAATGTACTGTTTAATACCTTCATCAATGACATAGACGGTGGGATTGAATGCACCCTCAGCAAGTTCGCAGATGACACCAAGCTGAGTGGTGCAGTCTGCTTGCCCAAGGGACGGGTTGCCATGCAGAGGGACCTGGAAAAGCTCGAAAACTGGGCCCATGTTAATCTCATGAGGCTCAATAAAGCCAAGTGTAAGGTGCTGCACACAAGTTGGGGCAACCCCCAGTATCAATACAGGCTGGGGGATGAAGAGATTGAGAGCAGCCTTACAGAGAAGGACTTGGGGGTACTGGTGGATGAAAAGCTGCAGATGAGTCAGCAGTGTGTGCTCACAGCTCAGAAGGCCAACTGTATACTGGTCTGCATCAAAAGGCCCTTACTACGGCCTTTTGTATCTTCCTGGAGAAACTAGATGCCCATGGTTTCGATGGGTGTACTCTTCACTGGACAAATGGCCAAGCACAGAGTGTGATGGTGAATGGAGTTAAATCCAGCTGGCGGACAGTCACAAGTGGTGTTCCCCAGGGCTCAGTTTTGGGTCCAGTCTTGTTTAACATCTTTATCAATGATCTGGATGAGGGGATTTAGTGCTCCCTCAGTAAGTCTGCAGATGACACCAAACTGGACGGGAGTGCCAATCTGCTGGAGGGTAAGAAGGCTCTGCAGAGGGATCTGGACAGACTGGATCAATGGGCTGAGGCCAACTGTATGAGGTTCAACAAGGCCAAATGCCAGGTCCTGCACTCAGGTCACAACAATCCCACTCAATGCTGCAGACTTGGGGAGGAGTGGCTGGAAAGATGCCAGCTGGAAAAGGACCTTGGGGTGTTGGTTGACAGTAGTTTGAACATGAGCCAGCAGTGTGCCCAGGTGGCCAAGAAGGCCAAGGGCATCCTGGCTTGCATCAGGAATAGCGTGGCCAGCAGGAGGAGGGTGGTGATCATGCCCCTGTACTCGTCACTGGTGAGGCTGCACCTTGAGTACTGTGTTCAGTTTTGGGCCCCTCACTACAAGAAGGACACTGAGGTGCTGGAGCGTGTCCAGAGAAGGGCAACGAGGCTGGTGAGGGGTCTAGAGAACAAGTCTTATAAGCAGTGACTGAAGGAACTGGAGCTCTTTAGTCTTGAGAAGAGGAGGCTGAGGGGGGACCTTATTGCTCTCTACAACTACCTGAAAGGAGGTTGTAGTGAGGCAGGTGTTGGTCTTTTCACCCAGGTAATCAGCCACAGGATGAGAGGCAATGACCTCAAGTTGCATCAGGGGAGGTTTAGATTGGATATTAGGGAAAAATTTTCTTCACTGAAAGAGTGGTCAGACATTGGAATGGGCTGCCCAGGGAGGTTGGGTCCCCAACCCTGCAGGTGTTTAAGAAACATGTAGATGTGGCATTTCGGGATACAGTTTAGTAGGCATGGTGGTGTGGGGTTGACAGTTGAACTTGATGATCTTAGAGGTCTTTTCCAACCTATGATTCTATGAAAAGCATCTCGGCCATCAGGTCAAGGGAGGGGATTCTGCCCCTCTGCTCTGCTCTGGTGAGACCTCACTGGGAGTCTGGCGTCCAGCTCTGGAGTCTTTAGTACAAGAAGGACATGGACGTGTTAAAGTGGGTCCAGAGGAGGCCACAAAAATGATCAGAGGGATGGAACACTTCTCCTATGAGGAAAGGCTGAGAGCTTTGGGGCTGTTCAGCCTGGAGAAGACAAGGCTCTGGGAACACCTTGTTGTAGCCTTTCAATACTTAAACAGGGCCCATAAGAAACAGAGACAAACTTTTTAGTGAGGCCTTTAGCAATAGGACAAGGGGTAATGGTTTTAAACTAAAAGAGGGTAGATTCAGATCAGCTATAAGGAAGAAAATTTTTATGATGAGGGTGGTGAAACACTGGCTCAGGTTTCCCAGAGAGGTTATATATGCTCTTTCTCTGGAAACATTTGAGATCGGGTTGGATGGGCCTCTAAGTAACCTGATCTAGTTGAAGATGTTCCTGCTCATTGCAGGGGGGTTAGACTAGATGACCTTTAAAGGTCCCTTCCAACCCAAAACGTTCTATGGTTCTATGAAAACAGTGTGCAGGTTTTGGCTGGGATAAATTTCTTTATAGTAACTTGTAAGGGGCTGTGATTTGGTGTATGTGCTGAAAACAGTGCTGCTAACACATGAATATTTTAGTTATTACTTAGCCGTGCTTACACAGAGTCAAGGCCTTTTCAGGATCTCACACTGCCCCACCAGCGAGTGGGCTGGGGGTGCAGAAGTTGTTGGGCGGGGACACAGCTGGGACAGCTGACCCCAACTGACCAAGGGGATATTCCATACCATGTGATGTCATGCTCGGTAACAAAACTGAGAAGGAGGTTGGTGGGGGTGCTCAAGGACTGGTTTGCCATCTATTGGTGGGTAACAAGCAATGGTTTTTGTTTGCATCACTTTCTTCTTCAGTTTTATTTCCCTTCCTCTTTGTTTTTGGGGGTATTTTTCCTCTTTTCCTTGCAATTTTATTATTATCACTATTATTTCTTTTTAATTATTAAATCATTTTTATCTCAACCCGTGAGTCTATTTTGCACTTTTACCCTTCCAGTTCTTCCTCCATCCCACCAGGGTGGAAAGGACAATGAGTGAGCCGTTGTGTGTTGCTTAGCTGCCAGCTGAGGGTTGCCAGCTGGGGTTAAACTACAACAAACTGTGTCAAAAAAACCTGTATATTCTGCTGAAAATACATTTTTCCACACAGATCAAAGAATTCTTCACCCATTAGAAACATATTTTCCTATTTAAAATAAACCACTATCGGCATAGCCTCATCAAGGTTGGATGAGGCTTTGAGCAACCTGATCTACTGAAAGGTAACCCTGCCCATACTTAGATGATCTTTAAGGTCCCTTCCAACCCAAACTATTCCATGATTCTATCATTCCATATTCAGCTAGTAGAATGGTTTAAGTAAAACAGTCTTCTTTGAATAGATTACAGTTTATCTAAAAACTGAGAGTCAGGTGAGACACAGACATTAAAATTAGTTGGAAAAAAGCAGGAAGCTGTTAAACGTTTATAATGTCCATAAAACTAACCCTTGTATTCTAGCTAGGTACTTTATTGTTTTCCGATGTACTTTTTAATTGAATTTTTTAACATAACTTTTTAAGTTATAGTACCATCTTACAAAATAATATTACTTTTGGTCCCTGGAACTGATTTGTACTTGTATTTATTATTTGCATAATAAATATGCATCAGTAGGCTTTTGGTCAGCATAAAACATAGATTACTATTCACTAAGCCATTTATCCAATGGAACAGTTTTATTTTGTGTTTACTCAGATGCAGGCAACAACGACCACTGTTGAAGGGTAGACAACTGTTTGCAGCTATCCAGACAGCAACCTCTGAAATATTGCAAATTCTTCAAAATATGTTTCTGTAGAAAAGTGAACAATCATAAAACTCCAGGTAGGAAAGTGAGTAACTCTTTTTGAAGCACATTTCTATTAGCATCTATTTCGTCCAATCTGTGTTTATTGCTGTCCTGGCTTTTTGCAACCAGTCAGTCACATAATTTCTGTAACAGGACAGTCTCCCTCAAAGCCACCTACCAAGCAGAATATAGAGGATACTGGTTCACAAAAATCATTTGATGTTACACAAATACTTTATTGCTTTCAAAAACGATCTTGTAAAAAATAAACTAGCATATATCTATCTTGTCATTTTCCCTGCTCCAGCATCACAAAGGGATAAAACAACATGTTTGATGAGACACTTGATTACTTAGGGGAATTTTCCATTTAATGGTCAGATACTTTTGTATATTAAAGAAGGTGGTGATTCTTTGATGTTAGAAGGGGCCTCTGGTGTGATATAGGGTAGGGACAAATAAAATCAACTGTGTCACCTTTCCAAATTGTCCTCGTAGAGCAAAAGTATTTGACCAGCCTGAAATACAAGCTGCTTGAAACTATTAGGTCCTTACATCTGTCTTCTGCAGACATCATTTTAGCAAAGTATTCTGGCTTTCCCACTAAATTAAGAAAATTTTGCCAGTGTAAAACACAAATGAAACATTCTTACCCTGGCAATTTTCTCACTGCTTATTTAAACTAAAGAGAAAAAAAAAAATCCTCCATAATGAGCATCATTTACCTAGACAGATGTGTCATCCTGCCCTTTAAGATGCCAGTAAGCAGCCATCTGGCCCTAAAATCTATATTGAATTGCCTTTACAGTTGCTTTAATTTTCTAAATATATCTGCCTTGCTCTTGCTGAAGATATCTATAGTGACAACTTTTTTTTGTCTCCTGTCCAGAAAAGGCTTCACAGTGTAAATCGCATGATGAGAAGGGTTTCAAAGTGGGGTACAAAACCCATTAAATATCAAACAGTAACATATTTTCTCAAGAATGCAGGGAGCTCAAAAGCCAAATCCCATCAGGTGAAGATGTGATTTTCCCTCTAATACTCATTCTCTCACCCTCCTCCCTCAAAATCACATGAACAACTTCAAAACAAAAGCAAGCTGAGTAGAAGTAAATGCTGCTGGGTTTTTCTTGGTTGTGTGAAGAGAAGGAAAGGTGAAGGTGAATATTTCAGTCGGGATCTCTTTAAAAAACAATCTAGCTATTCATCAGGAATATAGTTTTCTTTCTGGCCTGATATCCAGTGCCATAACAAAATGAAGAAATTACCATATCCGATCAGGACAACAATCTAGCTAAAGTAACATGATATCTCATACTGTTTATCACCAAAGTCTCTTAATACTTTAATGGGAAAGCCAAAAATTAATATTAGAGTTACGCCATTATTCAAAGTAAATGTAGACACTCATTTTCTTTAAACTTACTTCTTGTCCCATTTCTATAACTGGATAACAAATACCAAATGCAGAATGAAACACTTTTATCAATCAAGTGACATAACAGATCAGGCCACCTTGTGACAAATTTACTAGATTTCTGAATATCTTGTCATCATGAAACATATGTCAGCAAAATCCAGCCAAATTCAGCAATAGTATCAAAGCTGTGATTCTACATATCAAGGTATTAAACATATGTATCAATACTAATAATTGTTTCCTGAAATCTAGTTATTCTATTGCCATAATCTCCTTTCCAGACACTTTTTAAAGTAATTAGCTACACTTTTGAGAGCAATCAATCATACTATTTCTGTCGCAAATCTCCTTGTGCTTTTTTTCTAGGTATGGTAAATTAAAAGCCAAAATGTGAGTTTTAAGAAGGAATCTGTTTTCAAAGCCCTACCTACACTTAAAACTGTATTGTGATTTCTTTGCGGCTCTTTGATGCTAACATAAGTTCATAATCTAAACTTAAAAAATAAAGGAACTTGAAGAAAATAAACATACAGAATATGTTTCTCCTAGCTGTCTAGACATATTTTGCAAGACAATAAATAAGCCAGTGTTGCTGAAATATTAATTAAACTTTTATTTGTGTTTATAGCAAACTGCTCCCTCCAAAAAGAAAGGGAAAAAAAAATAGAGAAACTACTATTCATTCATATTTAATATCTGGTGGGGAGGTTTTCAACATATGCAGACACTTCAAAAGTTGCAAAAAGGCATATGGCTGGATTTGAATTGGAGAGGAGACACCCAGACGCTTTCGGAAACCTATGCCTAAATACCACTTCAAATTGACGCTGCATGACTGTTACAAGAGGAACAATATATGACCCTAAACTGGAAGACAACTACAAGTTTGACTGAAATTAGTGAGAATTTTTTTTAGTAGGAAACTTTTTAATAATTATCACTCACGACCTCATTAACATTTTCTCCTTTGTGTTTTAATAGCCAAAACTAACTTCCAACAGAGTACCCCTGTCAGCCCCTGCTTCATTACAGTTTCTGGGGTCACTGCCCTTCCATGAACCTTGCAGGCACCAGACCTCCTTGACAGGCAGCCTTCAGGAAGGGGAAGAGGACAAAGCAGCTGCAGAGAAGACAAGCACAATAGTAATAGCACTGCTGACACAAAAGGAAGAGCAGTTCGGAGGGCTCAAAAAGCTCTGAAAAAGGAGTTCATGTAAATTATAAGAGTTAGAGGTATGGAACAAACTGGAGGCAATAAAGCTTCACTACCACAGAAGACTTTAGGGGCAGTGAATGGGAAAAGAGGTGCAGCACAAACGTGCTACTGCTTTGACCTAACACCCAGGCCAGCAGCTGTAGGCAGGGTTGAGATACAGAGCACACCGTACAAGGACAGCGAAGGCACTGGAGAATGAAATCAAAAATTCACACCCACCATATCTGCCACAGGAGGCATAACCAAGGCCGCAGCCAGTAATGGGACACGTGAGACGCCACAAGGAAAGGGAGCAGCAGTTCAAGGCTGGTGGCTTGCAGCGCTCCACTGGAGAAGTTTGAGAGTGAAAAGAGCATTATTTTTATTGATCATGAAAAACAAGTCGTGAGAGAGCAGTCTTAGCCTATAGCATGTTTCTTTAGCTCATCACAGTAACAGCCAGCAAGGCGCCAAGGCTAAAAAGGAATCAGCAGGAATGAGAACCAACTTCCCCATGCCATATTACATAATAATTTTTTACTCAGATTTAATTGCTGATTTCAGTTTGGAGTTTCAGTTAGGGGTTTGGTATCTCTTGATAGCACAAGGACCTCTGTATTCAAATAGTTATTGTTCCAAATCCACTTCTGATCATGAGAAGCAATTATTACATATGATGAGATTGTATGATGGAGCAGAACACTATGGGTTGTGCTGTCACTGGAATACTGACAACAACAGAGCCCAGCAATATACATGATGAGATGTTGTGGCACCTTGTATGAAACAAAATACAACCAGCAAAGGATAAATTTTAATTTCTTTTGCATCTTTCTACATTCCTTTTTTTCAGTGGAGATAGTCATCACAGTTAGAAACATGAATAGTGCTTATAACAGAAACTACAGAATGCCTAAGCAGCATGTACACTACCAAACATGTGGTGTTGACTTCATACCTTTTAATTGGGACTAAAAACATCCCCACAAAATGCTTCTTTTTAGTTCAAATGTAACTTTTTTTTTTTTTTTTTTACTATATTGAGGTTGTGTTGATCAGGAAAATTACTGTTCCTGCTGACGTTGACTGAGTTAATGGTCTTCTGGGTCACATATAAGAAAGGGCAACTCTTTTAATTCTCTCAGAGCACCATTAACTTTCCTCAGTACTAGTGTTCTGCCCATAATTCAGCAGGGGTAATAAGGACCCGTTTTCCCAATTTAATTCAATTTTTGCTGTAAATAATTAATTCCCCCTCCTAACCCACCATGTACCATTGAATGAAGTCACACAGCAGGTTTTGCACTTCACCCCAGCCTGGATTACTTTGTCCCCTCTTGCTCCCTGTATAACAGCACTGCAGGGTCAGCCAGTGCCTGCCCGGATGTACACCTAAACCCAGAAGAGTCACTGAGCAGCACAGCAGCACGATGGCTGGGTGCCCCTGCCTGGCAAGAGAACATGTTCTCAAAAGTTTTCAGATCTTAGGACGACCAGCAGATTTAGTGCCACTGGAGTACGGGATGGTGTCAGGTCCTGCAGCCTATTTTCCCTCATTTGACCAGCCATACACATGACCTGATGTCCACACCAGCACGCAGGAAAGACCTCTTACTCTGCCGCTGTGACAAAAATGGCTTCCATGCCTGTATCTTCCTTGATTTTAGAGATTTCTGGTGTGTTTCATGGACATCAGTCTCATGAAAGACTAATCATGCAGCTGTACCACCTGAACTTCCAGATTCCAGTTCAGTAACATTCTTTTGCATAAATTGCCCCATTGATCTTAGCAATCAGTCAACACAGACTGAGACACAATCCTTGAACTTTACAGTGTCCCAGTCAAAGGAAAAAGAAAATTAATAATTCTCATAGAACATATACAGTAAATATGTGATTATATTGTAATAGAGATACTACATTTTGCATTTGCTAACATCAATGTGTGCCTAAGAATCAAGTGGAAATCAGTCAAGCTTCAAAAATTCCATTTAAAAAATTGTCCAAATCTTATGTCCACCAGAAGTGCTTGTTTCATTGAGCTGTAGAGGAAATTTCATGAAACACAGTTTAAACTTGAAAATTGAATTAAAATTTTAATGTGATATTGAGACAAGTTGATCCAGATGTATCATTCAGTATGCTCCATCTATGCTTCATCTCCATCAATGTGCAGAAGCCAACCCAGGTGCTTCCTTTCTAACATAAACTTAAAAGCAGAGGGATATGACTAGAAAAATATCACCATATATTGCAAGACTCAACATTGTGCCTTTGAAATCCACCACAGCAGACACCTGAATCATGCAAAGTTTAAGGTGTTCTGCCAACACTCAGTTCTGTCCACATGTGCAGTCAGACAGTCAGACAGCAGCTGACTTTCTTAACCTTTAAAAAATCCCTGCTAACAGCGAAGAAAAAGACAAGTGAAATCTTTTGCATTACCATGTTCTCAGGAGCCAGCAAATACTTAAATAGACCTGTGAAGAAACGTATTCTTACTCTATTAATGACCTTAATCTAATTGGGATTTTGGTAGTGCAAGATACAGCTACAGCTTTGTAAAAAGAGGTGAGAAGGAGGAGATCAGCTTTAACTCCTGCAAAGAATTTATACACCTTAAACGACTTCTACAAAGATCCATGGTCATTTTATGGAGTAATTTACATAAGCTGAGGATCTGTTCCAATATTCTGCTGGAACTACAATGGTACTTTTACATCAGCAAGGATTGACTGAGATCAGACTGCTGACAAATAAGCAGAAACAAGGACAAAAGTTCAAATCAGATATACTGAAACTTGTGGGGGGAAATAATAGTCCTACAGCACATATGCAATCCCCATTGTCATTGAATCAAATGCCACATATTCAGTACTAATTACAGCTTTCTTTGCTAGGGCAAGCAATCTCAAATATTTGCAGACAATTTAAAAATCTTTGGTAATACATGGACACAGAATACACCAGGAAGGCAAAGAAATTCTTACCTTCAGGTTCCGATGGTAAGTAAGCAAAAATTTTTCCAGACCCTCTTGTCACTTGCTTACAGTACCAGAGAAGTAATGTCCTTATTAAGAAAGCCTAATAGAAACTCAATATGCAGAAATTCAACATGAGCTTATCACAGAATCACAGAATGGTAGGGGTTGGAAGGGACCTCTGTGGGTCACCTAGTCCAACCCTCCTGCCAAAGCAGGGTCACCTACAGCAGGCTGCACAGGACTGCGTCCGGGAGGACATCAGACTTTGATTTCCATTCTTTGGTCTTCCAGAGAGAAAGAATCTGATTCTTTTGGTTTCAAATCAGAATAGCTGGACATGGACAACTCTTGTTGATTGTATATTTCTTGGAATAGTCTTTCAATAAAAATTCTAAGTGTAGCTATTCTTATGGCATAAGGTAATGAGAAAGACTAATCTAATTATCTTGTGAAATTCTGGGCCAGGAAAAAGGACAATTGTCAGGCAGTTTTGGTGTTGCGTATGGTGCAGTTTCAGTTTAGTAGACACCTAGATACTTCTACAATGCCAGTAATAATGGGATAAAATATACTTATGCATAATTTGTGTGTGTGTTACCCCATAACATGAAATTTTCACTTTAAAACCAATGTAAAATTTCCCTGAGGGATTCCTTCTTTGAAACCAAGGTTACTTTGCATTTATTTACAAAGGTATTTTGGCTCACTTTTTAGAATATTTGGTGTCATTTCTTTCTGACTCTGACAAATGTTTCCTTCATTGTTGAAAATAGTTCAAGTTAACAAAGAAGCAAATGTACAGAGCTTTTGCAAATGCATGTATCTTTGTAAAGTTGGGTTTAATCACTTATTGATTCATCCAGGTTCCTCTACATTGCCTTCCAAAGCACTTTTAACACTGAAAATGAAAGAAAAATACCAAAGCTATGATCCTAATGGCAAAGTCATTTGCAGTGATCAACTACCTTTCACATGGGTTTGATGAAAAATGACTTATAAATGGTGACTTCATCAAGAAGATAAAGTACTCATAGTTGCATTTTGACACACAGAAAATATTGCAATGTGATTGTGGTTTCCATAGTGCTTACCTAAGTTTCTGAAGCAGATTTTTACATTCATCTTCTGCACTATTTCCTCTACATACTATGTACATTGTGCACATTTAGAAATATGTTGTCCGTGTCTTCTTTGCTATCAAGCAAAACATTTCTGTCAACTACCCATAAAGTATCTTATTCTTGTTTACTAGCTAAAAAAAAAAAATAACCAAAGTCATGGACAGCTGCATGCATGTAAACGTTGAGGAAAGAGGTAAATTGGGCTGACTAGTACATCAGAGATGAAGTTCTTAGCAATTCAGCTATCAAAGTTACATTAATTTGCCTGAAAAGTGAGCTTGCTCTGTGATTTCTTGAAACACTAAGGAAATAAAGGATTAATCCCCCTTGATGCTGTGTCTCCTGAGGCCAGGGACAGATTTGTGAATGCAACACACTACAGCATCCGTACCTCAGCTTCTCAGTCCAGCTATAGACAAAGGTTGCGGGTGTGAAGGAAGTGAAAATAATCAAAGTTATTTATCTTGAACTGAATGTGCTTCAAACATAAAATATGACTATCGCTTGCAGTGTAAGGGAAACCTGAAACAATACACAGCCTTTTCCACATTTAATAAACTCCTTGAAAAAGATCTGGTTACTTGCTAAATCCTATTGGTTATCATCTTACTGTTGAACAAGTATACATGATTCTGTAAGCGATGATGAAGGTAAATGAGATGGATAGAGAAAAGGAAGAGACGTACCAAGGAGATGCATGAAGTGACAGTGCTGCGCAGCACGCTAGAGCACAGTGGATTTTTTGAAAACATTTATTACTGTAGCCAAAGCCAGTCCAAGCACTTTGAATATTTTTCACGTAAGGAAAGGTCAGTCTGCACCCAAACAAGAAGAAATTATTAAGAAATTACCTTCTCACACTAGTAACTCCAAAAAAAAGCAGTCATGGCAACAAAAACTTGATGGTTCATGTATTTCTGCAATGTTTTTAAGAAGTGATCAAGGAAGGGCAACAGGATGAAACTGTAACTCAGTGCAACTTTGTTTCTTACTTTGTTCTATCCATGGTGACTTTCTTTCACTAAAAACAAACAAAAGAAAACTTTGCCAGTCTAGGGGCTGGTCCTCAGAACATGGCAAATCTTCTGCTGCCAACCTCCAAAAGCAACAGAAAAATCACAAATGTACCATTGTTGACAGCAATTTAGCGGACACCATCTGGCATGGGTGTCACAGCTCAGCCTTGCGGAAAGCCTTCAAATCCTAAACCTGCTGTGTACCTTAGGGAGCCATTACTCTGTTATGAATAAAATAAAACAAAAACCGTCACCAGATATAACTGCTTCAGATGCTGTTCTATCTTCTCCAAGTCTGGGGAAAGAAAGATTCTCCCTTTCTCTGAGGGATTTTTGCTTATAAATAATAGCCTTTATAACAGCAGTGTAATACAGTTGTGGAAGCTGCATGGTCTGTTTTTCATAACAGGGAGCAGAGGTGAAGAGCTGCAAGTTATTTACAATGTGAACTAGGCTTATTGAGTGCATGTACTCAATGCGTTGATGCACATGAAAACACAAGGTCACATCCTGCAGAAGGCAACAATGGATGTAATTTCCATGCATCAGAAGGAGTTAAACCTGGTACGTTTAGAAAAGGGAGCACTAGTCCATAGATTTAGCTTTTCTACTTCTTTTCTTGGGACATAATTATTTATTATGAAGCTACTGACATGTGGTACAATTCTTGCCATTTTTAATATAGCAACAATACTTAGAAAGACTGTTATGCCAAAGGCTCATGGTACAGCTTTTTACTGCTACAGAACTGCCTTTCTGAGCCATGGTGTAGCACCATAAACTATAAAGAAATAGCTAAAAATTAACCTTTGTTTCTTTGCAGTACTCCCTTTCTGCAATCACATCTTCCCACAGTCTCTAAAAGACAAGCATCTTTCCAATAGGTATGTTTTGAAGTCTTTCACTTTCTGACAGTGAAGCATCTGGAGCCAGAGCTGCAAAAAGGCATGTTCTAATGTGGTGGCCAGAAATTCACTTCAGAGAAATTGGGTTTTAGAGACATTTCATCTTCAAGGTCCTCAACCGAAGTTGCAGATTTTTAACATTTCTGAAAAAAGGCCCAAATTGTAACATAACTGGCCAAGAAAATTATGACCCACAATAGATCTCAGTGCATCTGCTGAAACTATTGCTATTTAAGCACAGAACAGAGTTTCAGGCACATCACAAGCTCTCTTTACATATTGGTTAATAGTCAAGATGAAGAAAGATTACGGTATTCGAATCATTTGAAGAACATGTTCATGACTTGAACACCTGCACAAAACTCAGGAAAACTCATCTGTGCTTCTGAAGAGAAGGGGCCTCATCTACCTTAAGTAGAAATGGAAGCCATACTAGAAGAAAAGATCTTGCACATAAGTCAGTTTTCCATCTTCCTGAAGACTTCGTTGGACAAATTATCATCTTGCTCTGAGCATCTTTTCTGCATCTGTGAAATGTCTAAATCATCCCTGCTGCCACTGTTTGTTTGATCTCTGCCTTAAGACTGTAAGCATTTTTAGGGCACAGCCTAGCCTTTTCTGTGTATTTATACCCCAAGAAGACTCCAGTCCTTGCATCCTGTCTCTTCTGTCACGCTGCTGTTGGAACAAATGCTGTTCATTTGATAAATAAGACATCAGGTCTTTCTGCAGGTCTTCATGATGGCAGAGAAAGGTACCTGGTGTACACTTCCAAGGATGTAGCAAAGCAGTTCCTGAGCAGTGACTGGTCTAGAAAATGATAAACACAGAGGGATGTGAAAATGCTGGTGAGGTAGAGGAAAGCATTGCAGGTTATTACAAGAGTTAGTGAAACTCTCAACAGCATACTACAGGCTAATGTCGATTGTGAACTAAAAATCTGTGCAAAGTATGAAGACAAAAAGCAGAATTTAAATGAAAACAAATAGCTTGCCCTCATTGTATAAAAAGCCAGCTACAACAATGTTCTGCTCAGGGCACTGTATCTCCATGCTTTACCTTAATCTGCACTCATTAATCTACCCACTTGTCAGCGGCTTGTTAGCTGGATACTGTAGGAGAATAAGTGTTTCATAATCAGACATTTTCTGGGCTCCTGTGGACTGACTAAAGTACAATGCATAAATAAATAAAATAGCATTCTATTGTCTACCTGTGAACAAATAATATCTGTTTACAGCACACAGACTTAAATTCAGGCAGAAGTACAAACAGCATAATTTGGCAGTTTATATTTGTTTCTTCCTCTTTTTTCCGCCAGCTCCACATTATAAAATTGACATCATTTCTGTGCAAGCCAAAAATCCCCCAAACCTATCATTCACATTAAAAGAGGTGAGGCCTGAGAACTGGATTGTTTTAGTTGAGCAATACTAGAGAAGCTAGAAGGAATATGAGATAAGAAAGGTCAGTGCTGGCAAGTTTGATGCTGACTGCAGTCCACAACAAATGCTACTAGCTAGATTCAACTTCCAAGCAACATGCTATAGTACTTTCATGGTGTCTTAAGCACTTTTTCTTTAAATTCTAAATTTTAATCTTAATATCATTTGAATATTTTTTTTTTAATCTCCTGGCTTTATGCTAACAGTTCAGCTCTGGCATTTTCTGGGTATCTTTAATGGCCTTACTTGTGCAGAAATTACTAGACTTTTCCTGGAGCTGTCAATTCAGGCTAATGAATTCTCCAGAGTAGCTGAGATTTTTTTCTACCAGCAAGTCAAACCAAGAGAGTTCTCTAAACTGCAGAGGACTCACACCACTTACTTTGGTTTGCATCAGCTGGTGTCGTATTCAGATTAGGCTCGTTCAAACCAGAGGACAGCACTAGGACTCATGCACAATTGCACTTGCGGAACAGGATATTTATCCTCAGTTTACCCAGTGTTCAACCATGAATCTTAAGACCCTGTTCTTGGATGACTCCTTGTCAACAATGTAACAAAAATGACCATGATAAATTTGCAATGATTACTAGTGCCGACACAATTATTACATAGAGATATACAAGAAAATGACGTACATTAAAAATGAAAAACAGATCAGATCATTGTTATGAAGCAACAATAAATCCTTCCTGCTACTGTTCCACACATGAGAATTTTTAGGAGCTTCCTAAAGTGTTCACTCCTGTACTGACAGTGATAAATTTTGCAGCTGTTTCTTGGGATTTAGGCAAGTTTTCACTTCTCTCTGCTTTGACAAGAGAGTAATGCCTGTAAGCTGATGTGGATGAGAGCTGAATCTTGAGGTGGTAAATGGGAAAACCTGCTTCAACACAAAGCTATGGGATGTGGAGCTACTTCCTCAAGAGTATTCCTCCTTGTTCAACTTGACAACTTCCCCACCAATATGATCAATGCAAAGACACAGATAATTTACCATGGAATAGATAGAAAAAGATCACATGTTTCAGAAACTGAGCAAGTACAGAAATCATACAATAAAGGTAGGAGATGAAACAGGGAACAGCAAGTAAATGCAAACACATTTCAGCTATGGACGGAGGACACCTATTCTTCACCTGATTCAATGTCACACAAAAGGAAGTAGTGGCTGGGAGCTCGCACCACCATGAAACCTCATTTTGGGCATTAGACCTACAGCAGGTGGCTGTATTTCAAGCTTTGTTATGCAGGAAAGATCATTTTTGCACAGGCAAGGGGAGTGTACTTTCACAACTCTTCCACAGCACACCATGTAGCAGTCACAGGGCCAGGTGGCACAAGCCCAGAGATGCTTTTTATCAAAGCTACAGGTTGTGGAGGAGACAAAGTGAGTAGCAATGAACTGACTATGTTAGCACTGATAGCTATGAATGGCCAACCACCACCAAACAGGCTTCTTTCAGACCTCAAAATGGTCTGAAACTGAAGGTAATATTATGTATTTTGTTAGGGAAAGAACCATATGTCCCCCATGAAAGAAGGCACAAACTCCAGGAAGAAATTTAGTCTTTGTTCCCGGTAACAATAAGAACTTATGAATACTGGAAATTGATTTCCCTTGACTGCGCAGAAATTATTAAAGGGAAGACAGCAGACATACCTGGGAAATTCTATGCAAAAGCCCATTTTAGTAAAACAATGTCTTTATAGATTCCAGCTCTGCTGAGTACAAAGAGCCTAATTTTTTTAAGGTGATAAAAACATGAACCTATAATTAGAAGCGGCCTTTTTCTTTCTGTTCACCAAACCTGAGAAGTCAGGCCATGAGCCACAAAGGCCTCTTTCACACAAACAAAAAAAGAAAGTGTCCAAACTGCTTGCCAGCATCTTCTTACCACCCACTCTGAACAATGCTTGAGAGGACCCCTTGTATGGTGTTAGAAGATTATTTGGGAAAGGACAAAAGAGAAGCAGCTCTTCTGGACTTTTTGTACAACAAACCATTGGGGGATTGTGAAGTCTGATAACAAAGCCCTTATTCCTATCTACCATCGGGACCACGGGTGCGCATGTAACAGAATGACTCAGGGAAGAAGAGCACAAGATACAAGTTATAGAAAGTAATATTGAGCCTACAGTTATGGACACGCCACTTATCAGGCAATATAGAGGACTAATTATGGTAGAACAGACTCAGCTACCAACCACTTTTCAAAGCCCACCTCAGTGGTAGCAGAAAACTCAGTAAGATTTGAAATTATACTGCTGGTGATGGCTTGTCTGGGCTAACAACTGCTTTTAAAGTCTGAATGCGCAACCGAATATGGAAATAATGTATGGAAATAATGTAATTGTGGAATATTTGAGTTTCATTTTAGTTCAGAGAAAATGAAACACTAGGCACCACTTAGGGGTATGTACATCAGACTGGGAGCCAAGGACCCACAAATTTTCTGTCAGTCAGAAAAGCAGGTTAAAGAAGGCGTACCCACCCCTGAGGAGCAAGAATGGCAACCTCGTATCAACAGATGAGGACAAGGCTGAGGAATTCAACAACATTTTTGCCTCAGTCTTCACTACCAACCTCTCTCCTCACCCCTCCCCAGTTGATGGACTGCAAGATTGGGAACAGAAGGGCAAAGACTCTCCTACTGTAAGGGAAGACCAGGTTTGGGACCACCTGAGGCACCTGAACATACAGAAGTCTATGGTATATGACAAGATGCATCCCACAGTCCTGAGGGAATTGGCTGATGTAGTTGCCAAACCACTCTCCATGACACTTGAAAAGTCATGGTAGTCAGGTAAAGTCCCTAGTGACCGGAGGAAGGGAAACATTGTGCCCATTTTTAAAAAGGGTAGAAAGGAGGACCCTGGGAACTACCAGTCTCAGCCTCATCTCTGTGCCTGGGAAGACCTTGGAACAGATCCTCCTAGAAGTTACGCTAAGGCACATGGAGGACAGACAGGTGATTCGAATCAGCCATCATGGCTTCACCAAAGGCAAGTCCTGCCTCATCAACATAGTAGCCTTCTGTGATGGAGTGACTGTATCAGTGGACAAGGGAAGAGCTATGGATGTCATCTATCCGGACTTCTGTATAGCCTTTGGCACAGTCCCTCACAACATCCTTTTCTCTAAATTGACGAGATATGGATTTGATGGATGGACTGTTCGGTGGCTAAGGAATTGATTGGAAGGTCGCAGCCAGAGGGCGGTGGTCAATGGCTCAATGTCCAAATGGATGCTGCAGACAAGTGGCGTGTCTCAGGGGTCCGTATCGCAACTGGTGCTGTTTAACATTTTCATCAACGGCACCCTCAGCAAGTTTGCAAATGACACCAAGCTGAGTGGTGCAGTTGACACACCAGAAGAACGGGATGCCATCCAGAGGGACCTAGACAAGCTGAGAATTGGGCCCACGTGAACCTCACAAGGTTCAACAAGGCCAAATGCAGGGACCTGCATGTGTGTCGGGGCAACCCCTGCTATCAATACAGGCTAGGCAAGGAAGGGATTTACAGCAGCCTTGCCAAGGAGGACTTGGGGGTACTGGTGGATGAAAAGCTTGACATGAGCTGGCAATGTGTGCTGGCAGCTCAGAAGGCCACCTGCATCCTGGGCTGCATCCTGGATGAGAAGCATGGCCAGCAGGTCAAGAGAGGGGATTCTGCCCCTCTGCTCCGCTCTGGTGAGACCCTGCCAGAAGTCCTGTATCCAGCTCTGGAGCCCCCAGCACAAGAAGAACATGGAGCTGTTGAAGTGGGCCCAAAGGAGGCCACAAAGACGATCCCAGGGCTGGAGAACCTCTCCTATGAGGAAAGGCTGAGACTGTTGGGGCTGTTCAGCCTGGAAAAGAGAAGGCTGCAGGGAGACCTTATGGCAGCCTTTCTGTATCTGAAGGGGCCCCATAGGAAAGATGGGGACAATAGTTTCAGCAGAGCCTGTTGCAATAGGACAAGTAGTAATGGCTTTAAACTAAGGGAGGGGATATAAGCAAGAAATTTTTTACCATGAGATTGGTGAAACACTGGCATAGATTAACCAGTGAGGTAGTGGAGGCCCCATCCCTGGAAACATTCAAGACTAGGTCGGACGGGGGTCTGGGCAACCTGATCCAGTTGAAGATGTCCCTGCTCACTGTCATTTCCAACCCAAAGCATTCTATGATTCTATGAGTCTAAATTCAAATCCTTGCATAAACCTTAATAAATCACTGAAGTTGCCTGGTTTTTTTCTCTTCAGCTGTTCTGGGCACAATTATTTACTCCTCTCCTTCAATGTCATTTTCATTAGTAATTTCATATATTATTATTAAGTTGTAACTATGTATTGCACACCTAAATACATCACTAATAAACTCGTATATTACAAAAATGTCTGTTCTTTAGTTGAGTATAACAGGTTGAAACTTCACATAGCATGTAGCAATATCTGTGTGCACTGTAGAAACACTACAATGAGTTCAGAAATATTTCTTTTGATGTAAAAGCTCAACATCAGCAGCTCCTTCCTTGCAGAGCCTCAGATAGATTTGCATGTTAGAGACAGAAAGTTCTTAGCCTTTAGTAGTAAATTAAATCGTAGCTGAAAACCTGTTTTTACTAGTCTGTAGTAAATTAGAGCAGCCAACAAGATGGGAAAAGAGTATTCCAGACTTCCTTCTAAAATTGGCCACAACAAGCACAAAAAACAGTGCAAGAATAAAGGTATACTACGCTGTGGTGACAAAATCAAATTGGATGAACAATCCAGACTGAAAAAACATTAATAAAAATTACAAGTACAATATGTACCTGGAGTTTTAGAAAGGTGGAATGTCTGCCAACAGTTTTAAAAAATATTGTGTAACCCTAAAATCTGAAAAGATGTGCTACAGTGAACTAGTATAGAAGGAAAGAAACAAGATTGTAGAATCACCCTTTTATATTTCTGAACTCCTGAATGCACAACCAGGCAATATTAGCATTTTCTTAGGATACCTTTCATCAGAGATGCACAGTATATGAACCAAAATAGGGTCACATCAGGGGTTTCTGCTGCCAAGCATTAATATACAGTATGCTTTCCAGTCATTTTTCTGTCTTAATAGTCCTATATAGCCAGAATTGGTATCATTTCCACTGCAATCTATTTTTGCAGTATGACTGCTTTACTGGGAACTTGCCATGCTGTTTTGATGAGGAAAATAAATGCCTTATTGCATAAGAAAGATGGGTCATTTGAAAAGATAACGTAGGTATCACTTTCTCCAGACTGGAAAAGACAAAGGTCCCTGTGATATCCGAAATGCCCATACGTTTTCTCCATAAAATCATGGTATGTATTAGACATGACAACCTGTTTCTATGGTGCAAAACAGAAACTATATTTTTATGGTTCCTGGGAGGTACTACACAGACCTGTTTTTTTTCTTGGAGGAGGGTGGAAGGGGGGTATTGCATTAATTTGGCAGAAAATAAACCCCCTTGCGTTCTAACACTCCTCACTGGAGTGGGAGGCTAGGTGCGGCTAGGTTTAAATTCTGAGTGATATCCAATTTGCCACTACCAGTCCAGTCGCATTTAATATGTATATTAAACTACCACGATTCTGGATACACTAATAGTTGTCTGCACCTTCAGTCCAGTCATGCTCATGAACTAGCACGGCTGCGCTTAGGATCTGGTCGCGTTCATTGAGAAACTGTGACAACTTGCTACTTAAACAGTGCAGTTTTATTTGTGCAACAGGTATATAGGTTTTTTGAATTGCTGGTGATAGTGACTGTCTGCAAGAAAGCACATGCAAATATGATGTTATTAAGTATAAAACGCGTGAAAATGTTATAAATAATACAGCCTGGCTATAAACATTAGGGAGTAACTCTCTAGAGAGATTTCTAAGATTCCCGAGAAAAGCGCCTAGTCTGAGTCTCACCCAAGGTGTCCCAAGGCGGGGAGAAGCAAGGCTCAGCCCGTTGGCCAGTCCCGGTTGTCAGAGGCAGTCTGAGGAGGAGTTCCCTTGATTTGATCACAGTGTTATCTTCTTCTCTGAAAATTCCCTATTTCCCTGGCTATTTTTATATATCTTTTATATTTTATAAATCTTTCTACATTTAAAGTGGAGTTTGAGTGACTACAGACATGCATACCTTTTATCATGATTGTTGTAAAATTCTCTCACTTCATGTTTAAAGGTATGGTTTACGAAAAATTGAGGACGCAGACTCAAAGAGGAGTGGTCGCACCTCGGAGGCGGGTAGCCTTCGGGATGGAGGTGTGTTTTGGTATTAAAATGGTATTAAAACGAGCAAAGTTCATGAAAGGATAGAATTTTGGCAAGGTTTTGAAAACCTGTTGGCTCAGGGGGCCAGATGAGCTGCTTATCAGGTCTAGAGGACCATTTCTTCCCGCTTTATCATCACAGAGCACGGCCACAGAATCTCCACTCCACTCCGTCCTCTGTGGTATGTTGCAGGGAGTTGCAGCGTTAGTGGATACCTTGCATGCCTTCTGCAGCTGTGCCCCATCCTCAGAGCTCCTTTTGATTTTGTGCTTTTCCTCAGTGGGTGACTAATGCTACGTTTTTCATATAAACTTTAATTTTCAGATGTAAAACCTTAATTTTACTAATAATTCCACAGGGGGGGAGCTGTCCTTGATTCCCTGCTAAGTAGATTTGAAGCTGCACAAAGCCATCATATATAAATTAACTAGAGTATTATCCAAATTGTATACAGGTGTTTGGTAAACCTCTTTTTATTTGGAAGTTGTAAACATCACCTCTTGTGACTATCAAAATACAGAAACACATCTACTCCAAATTTACAAAGTCTCTTTTAACCAGTATGGCTCCAGAACACATAGAGTCTTCACTCAGCAGGTATAGACAATGGCTTCAAAGAATGGATTACAGCAACACCGAACAATGCTGTGCAATGCAAGAAAAAAAAGTTCATAAGTAATTCCAAATACCAATGTTCATTATTAAATGTAAAGATTCATCAAAAGCACACCTGTAATTTCATTTCTAAGCTGGAATCCAACATACATGATAACTGTGGAATGAGAAAAAATCATGATATTTATAAGAATAATTTTCTAATATCTAATTTTTTCTTTATATTAAGCTATTAAGATGCACCTAGATCCTATCTTCATACTTTTCTTGTTTACCGCTTTCACGACTAGATAATTCCTTTAAAAAGCTGTGGTTGAGTTCCCCATGCAACTGCATGAATTGAGAAGCTATGGACTTCAGTAAAACTCCAAACACAGCAAGTTCTACAATGAGGCATATTTGCTTCATCACTTCCTTTTTGCAGCTCAGTCAGATTTTTTTTGTTGATCAACCCTTCAACATATGTTAAACTACCAGAGAGTTAACTGTTGATTTACTGGATAAGAAAGGTTAGTCTAATCAAAGGATGGATGACAGTACGCTGCAGAAACTGTAGTCTAGTCAAAGTGATCAGTTTTGAGGAAAGAACTAGAACACAGTATAACCAAGTCATAATTCCCATCAGACATAGCAGAACCTTAGACAGCTGCAGCTTCTTAATGAGCTGGTTGGAAATTAGAAGTTAACTCAAATATAATAAGGTTTTCTCCTGATTGCTCAAAAAATGTCAAGTCCTGACAATATAAAACTTTTCTTACAAAGCTACATTTTACACTGAAAAAAGTAAGAAATCTATGGGAAATTCCTGGCCAGTATTCATAGCAAATTAGTCTAGGATTAGTGATTTGGTTTTCTGTTTGGTTTTTGTTGCCTTTTTTTTACAGAAATAGAATATGATGAATTTACTTCTGATACTATTCAGAGTATCTAATTTGTTCGCAGTCCACTGCAATGTTTTCTTCCACCTCCCACCACACAAGTATTTTCACTTCATTACTTTGTATCTCCTGAAACCACAACCACCCTCCTCTGCAGGACTGAACTATCAGCGCTGCTGAAGAAATTAATACAGTTTCTGAAACTGTGATTTAAAGATGCTTTAGTTTGGCTTTTAGCCACTTTATGTTGGTTGAATAGGTCATTACTAGAATTTCCATCAAATCCTTTTTCAAAAGGATTTTCTGATGATATCCATATCCAAGACCAATCTAAATGACTAAAATAAAATAAAATTAAATAAAATAAAAGAAATAAAACAAATAAAGACAATGAGTGAGGAGGATAAGCTATAGACAATAGCACAAAGTGCTGAACAGCAGTAAAGATTCATAATACTCTGTGGTTTTATGGTGTAAAAGAAAAACATCATTAGCAACATTAGCAGGAAACTGAAAATATTCTGGAATATTCCAGGAGTGCAATATTCAAACACTAAGAATAGATAACACTGCTTAGTTTAAAGCACTTCTCAGTACAGGTTAAGAAGAAAGATCCAGAGGCTGTGAAAAGTGTCCTAATACCCTTCATCAGAACAAGATGATAGATACCTCTGCTCCATAACTGAGACTGCCACAGGACAACAGGCAGTCACAAAGCACTGGAACCCCCTCAAAACTACAGCTGCATAGGACTATGCCATCAGCACTGTTAAGAAGCAATCATAATTTCAAAAGAATACAATCCCTATTGTTGCCCTTATTTCAGCATCCTTCCCTGTCTCCTCAAGTGTGTTAAGAACTACTATTATGCTTCCTAGCTTCGTGCTTGTACTAAATTTTTTACAGACGTAAGACCTTAGAAAACCCTGTGCTACTTCCCATCAGGGTAATACAACTTTAACATTAAGAACACCATACGTAGTTCTTGATGCTAAAAAAGAGGAGAAAAGGATAATAAAAATATATATAATAGTACTGTAGAACATGTTGGATTCATCCTGCAGATGATTCTACCCCTCTTTAAGCCTCAGTTGTCACCCATTGCTGGAGAAAGGACAGCAAGCTGACGGGAAAATGAAGAGATCCAGTTCATCAGGAGTGATGTTCCCTTGCAGTTCCACCCCTGGGTATTGGTGACATTATCAAATTACACGGATTGTGTGCCTGTATCTCATGTCACTAAAACATCCCCACGGAATTATAGCTTTACGTTGTGCAGGTGGATGAACAGAACTCTAAATGTAACAGATACCTACTTATTACTTAATTGTGAAGCCTTTCAGCAACAGTTGTTTAAATAATATTCAGCTAACTGGTTAACTTCATCAAAATTCAATTTTTATTTGAAGAGTTTTAAACCTTTTCCTTGATTCTTCCCTCTTTTTGCTTCAACAAATATAATCTCAGTTATTTTCATATTGACTTTCTTCTTTATTAAGCCTGCACCTTTTTTCTCCTACATGGCATATTGAAACTATAACAAGAGCAAATTTTGTTTCTTCAGCTAATCCATTATTTATTATCTTGTTTTCTAATAAAACAGAAAATCAATAGCTCTAGTTCCATAGTTTACTGAAAGCTTCACACACTGCCACCACAGCAGACCAGGAAACAAGCAAAGGAGGTAGCGGACCTGCATGGATGAGCAAGGAGCTTCTAGTGAAACTCAAATGGAGGAGAAAAGTCTATGGAACATGGAAAGCAGCACAGGCTACTTGGAAGGAATACAGGAACATTGTCAGAGCAAGAAGGTAAGCAACAAGGAAGGTTAACGCCCACCTGGTATTAAACCTGGCAAGGCATGTCAAAGACCACAAGTAGGGGTTCTTCAAGTACATCAGTAGCAAATGGAAGACTACGGAAATGTGGGTCTGCTGATGAATGAGGGGAGTGTCCTGGTAATGGAGGTTACAGCGAAAGCAGAATTATTGAATACCTGCTTTGCTTCAGTCTTTACTAATGCATCCCAGTCCCTGGGAGTAAGAGAGAAAGCCTGGAGAAAGGAAGAGCTTCCCTTGGTTGAGGAGGATTGGGTTAGAGATCATTTAAGCGAACCAGACACCCACAGATCCATGGGCCCCAATTGGATGCACCCACCAGTGCCGAGGGAGCTTGCAGATGTCATTGTTGAGCCACTCTCCACTATCTTTCAAAAGTCATGGGGGACAGACATGCCTGAGGACTGGAGGAAAGCCAGTGTCACTCCAATCTTCAAAATGAGTAAGAAGGAGGATCCAGGGAACTACAGGCCGGTCAGCCTCATGTCCATCCCTGGAAAAGTGATGGAACAGCTCATTCTGGGGGTCATCTCTAAGCAAGTGGAAGAAAAGGAAGTTATGAGGGGTATTCAACACGGATTCACCACAGGGAAATCATGCTTGACCAATCTGGTAGCCTTCTATGATGGCATGACTGGCTGGGCACATGAGCAACTGAGCAATGGACATTGTCTATATTGACTTCAGCAAGGCATTTCACGCTGTCTCGCATAACATCCTCCTAGGGAAGATCAGGAAATGCAGGCTAGATGAGTGGACAAGTGAAGTGGATTGAGAATTGGCTGAATGACAGAACTTAGAGGTATGTCGTCACTGGCATAGAGTCTGGTTGGAGGTAATCCCCCGGGCTTAGTAGTGGGCCCAGTCTTGTTCAGCTTATTCATCAATGACCTGCATGAGGAGTTAGAGTGCACCCTCAGCAAGTTTGCTGACAATACAAAACTGGGAGGAGTGGCTGATACACTGGAAGGCTGTGCTACCATTCAGCAAGACCTGGACAGGCTGGAGAGTTGGGCAGAGAGGAACCTGATGAAGTTCAACAAGGGCAAATGCAGGGTCCTGCACCTGGGGAGGAACAACCCCATGCACCAGTACAGGCTTGGGGCAGACCTGCTGGAGAGTAGCTCTGTGGAGAAGGACTGGGAGTGCTGGTGGACAACAGGTTGACCATGAGCCAGCAGTGTGCCCTCATTGCCAAAAAGGCCAATGGGATCCTGGGGTGCAATATGAAGACTGTGGCCAGCATGTTGAGGGAGGTTCTTCTTCCCCTCTACACTGCCCTGGTGAGGCCCCATCTGGAGTACTGTGTCCAGTTCTGCACTCCCCAGTTGAAGAAAGATGAGGAGCTATTGGAGAGAGTCTGGAGAAGGGCTAGAAAGATAATGAGGGGACTGGAGTATCTCTCCTGTGAGGAAAGGCTGAGGGAGCTGGGCTTGTTTAGCCTGGAGAAGAGAAGGATGAAATGGGATCTTACAAACGCTTATAAATATCTTCAGGGTGGGTGTCAGGAGGATGGGGCCAGACTGTTTTCAGTGGTGTCCAGTGACAGGACAAGGGACAACAGGAACAAAGTGAAGCATAGGAAGTTCCATCTGAATATGAGGAAGAACTTCTTTACTTTGAGGGTGACAGAGCACTGGAACAGGCTGCCCAGAGGCATTGTGGAGTCTCCTTCTCTGGAGATGTTCAAAACCTGCCTGGACACGGTCCTGTGCAGCATGCTCCAGGTGACCCTGCTTCAGCTGGGAGGTAGGACTGAATGATCTCCAGAGGTCCCTTCCAACACAAACCATTGTGTGATTCCATTTTACTGCAAAATTAGGCTTCAAATCACTCACTAAAAGGGACAGAATTTTCAATGATTTTCAGAAATCTGAAGAAGCTTGTCTATAACTGTGACATGGAGACATTCTTTCACTGTGGAAGAGAGTCATAGCACATACTAATAAATTGTTTGGGGCTTTTAAGTTGTAAAGTGCGTAAAGTTCAAAACCTGAATTCACTCTACTGTATTACAGTGCCACTATGCCCTTCAGAATACTTACTGACAATTCGCATAGATAAAATCAAAGAAGGCAAAGTTGCAACTCCCCTCAATGGCAAAGCTTCCTTGTGAACCCTTCATGCCTGCAAAGTCTTTGCTTTGGAGTCATGTAAAAATAAGTTCCATTTTCCTATTGATGTACTATATTCTGTTCAAAAAACCCAGAAGTGACAAAAAATGTCTCAAACTTGTCATGAAAATAGACAACGTATCAAATGTGTTAGCAGTTAAACAGAGGTTCATGAACAGTTTGAGCAAACTAGAAATCTTTTAACAGTGGCAGGTAAATTCACTGATTTTAAAATGAATTCGTAAGAACATGATGTTTGTGACTAAGCAAAGGAAAATTCACTTTATGATTGATTCTGATTAGATTTCTGCAGAACAAAGCTGTGAAAGAAGCCCATATTGTCCCTTCCCTCAAATACTTTGATTATTCCCAGTAAGCTGGAATCACTGGAAGGTTCAGCATTTCTGTGTTGAGTGTCATTTTGGTGTCATCTTGTGAAACACTGCTCTGTTTGTCAGAAAAAAGAGGATAATCAATGGAAAGGATCTGATTTTTAAAAGGGGCCAGGCCAAAGTTTTTTAATTAGGAAAAATTGGAGCTTAATCCAGGTAACTTTTAAGGGAAACAAACCCAAGAAAAGGGTTTTGAACCGTATTTCATGGGCCATATCCCTACACCCACTAGGTTCAGCAGAGTTCATATGTGTTTGACACGATCTTACTGTTATCCAGTCTTTCATCCTTCCCTGTTTGTTTTAGGACACTCTAGCTCATCTAGTGCCTAGTTTCACGACTCTAAGCTTTGTTTTCTCATCCCTTTTCATCCAGATGAAGCAGCACAGTGCTGTGTTGCCTTTCCGCCGGGGGCTCAGCTGCCTCCATCTCAGAGACCAACAATCAAACACAGGCATGGCCACACTGCACAGAATAGAGGTAGCAGTGCAGAGAAAAGCCAATTTAGTTCTTGCATATGCAACGACCTTTTGTTTCCTCTCCACTTCCTTTGCTGCTTTCAGCTGAAACAAAAGGGGAGCAGCTGTACAGCTCAGACATGTGGGAGACACTGACCATTTTGATCTTGCTTTCAGAGGTAATAAAATAAGCACTAGCCCTAATGAAAAACTGTTTCTCTAAAGCTTATTAGAGTTGAGAATAGTCTTTCCACTGACTTGGGCAGATTTTGAGGCAGAGTTCTTAGTGCCCTGTGCAGGATGTAATGGTCCTGCAAAGCAATCTGACTACAGACATGCAGTCGCTTAGAGCAATTGCACAATCTAGAGCAAGAGAATGGTCACATTTTTCAAATACAGCAGTATCTAGAGTGAAAGGAGAGAACACAACAAAATTACAGACAGAGATATTTTGTTTCTAAATGAATTTTATCAGCTTTTTCATATCTTATGCTCTGGCCCTTGAAATTTTTTTGTCCTCTCTGTCCTTTATCCATTAAATGGTCCATTTTGATATTATGGCATTGATTTACAGTTGATAATTATCTTGGTTTAATAGGTTTAGGTATTTCTTTGTTTACTGTTTGCGATCAACAGGGTCTGTACAATATGCCTTTGGCTGAAATGCAGTTTATCATCCCATAAAAATGTCTTCAGCTAAATAAATAAATTCAACCCCCCATTCTTTTATGATTCTGCTTTTATAAATTTGGGGTGAATATTTATGTTCTGGGAAGAAGGGAGGCTGCTGTCGTAAAACTTATAGGTCTCCCTGTAGATACAATATAGTCATTTATAAAATGCATTGGGCCACAGTGACCCACTAGTGACCTAGTATTCCTAATGATTAAAGCCAAGATTGTTGAGTGAGTTTGCCTTCTGAGGAGAAAGTAAGGTCCCTTTTGTACATTCTTGTCAACGTTATCTGAAATAACAGAAGAACAAACATAACGTTCATCTTCAAAGGGAAGAAGGAGATATACAGATTTGTGTAGGTGTGTGTATTTGTGTCTCCGTGTGTGTATGTATGTGAAGCAAATTGTTTACGCACTACAAAAAGCTCAGTCCTATGTTTTTTCTCGTACCAAATCACTACTAAAGCCATTCCAAATTTGTATTGTAAGATGGCACAGCTTGTCCTAAAATGAATGTCAATAAAAGAAATAATCTGAGACAGATAATCAACTCATTCCAGACTCCAGCCTGCCTATACATTCGGGACTCTGTAGTAATTTGGGTGAGCTGCAGATACGATCAAATTGGCTACTGCAGGACTGACAGCTACCTTCTGCAAGGTTCTGCAAAAAAATAATTCTTACAGTCATGCCATAAAAGCAAGACGTCTGCTCTTCACTATCTAGTTTTCGTGACTTTTGGCTTTTTTAACTACAAAATGGTGCCATATCTGTGGCACACATGCCAAGAGTCCCCAGGCTTTTCCTTTTCATTGCAGACCTAGACTGTCAGACCAAGTATAGCAATAGTCAACTAGTATATCACTAGAAGTAAGGGCATGGTTTATGTGCTCTGATTAATGCAGCTGCTGTTCTACGTAGGCTATTTAATCAAGTTTTTCCCTCTCTTTATCCCAAGTATTGGTGTCCACACAGGCTCTGCATATCTGGGGAAATCTCTAGGTCAGAACTGAGAGATGTCTACATCAAAACAAACTTTGTCCAGATCCTAACTCCTCCACTGAAAAGACACCCCATTTTTTTCTCCTGTATGTGTAAATATTATGATGACTTCCTCAAGCCAAGTGTCAATGATACGACGCTTTTGAAATGCCTTTCTTCTGAAGTTGGTTTTTTTCCTCTATGCACAAAAATACACCTGAAAAAAAAAGTTGAACTCCCGTATTAACAGTAACATTGCCTAGTATAATGCTGTACCTTATGCTTGCAGAACCAGGCCAGTATGACTTGTCTTATCCCACAAAAAACAAAGCACAACCTTGACAGTAGTAAAATGACAGTCACATTTTTAATCAAATTTCATGACATTTTTCTGTTGTCACTGTGCAATTTTCCTAGCAGAAAAATGTACCTGCTAAATTGTTTGCTGAAATCTTATGTTTCAAATAAAGATTGTTGAGAGAAAGCTAAAATCATCTACTTAGAAAGATAATACATATTTAAAAACTAAACAGCTGATTTTAACAATTATATCCATACCCTATGAAACACCAAAAAAAAGGTCTGTGACCAGCTCCTTAGATCAGGGGTGCCCTGAGTAAATCACAGAATCACAGAATCACAGAATGGTAGGGGTTGGAAGGGACCTCTTTGGGTCATCTAGTCCAACCCTCCTGCCAAAGCTGGGTCACCTACAGCAGGCTGCACAGAACCTTGTCCAGGCGGGTCTCGTCTTCTCCACAGGTATATAGAAAAAATAATTTGTAAGGCAATCTCTGGAGTATTTATACAAAAATCAGCATAAATATGGACTATGAGATGTTTCCTCTGGGCTTATTGAAAAAAAAAAGCTATAGAAGATGAAGTATTTGCAGGAATCACTGTATAAGCAGTAAGTAAAAGAAATAAAATTATTACTACCTTTGGAAAATTCACGAACAGGATAATGTAATAGAATTAATAAATAATTCTTTTTCAGGGTTTATTTGCTTCATAGTTGCTCCAGCTCACTACAGGAAATACAGGACACAATACTGAATTTTAAAAAATCTAGTTTCAATAGTCTCAGCCTGTGTGACACAAGAGAGGTCTTGTTTTGTAAAACTTCATCAAGATGCTATCGAGCTTATACAGTTTAGTTCCCACTTCCTGATAGATTTACGGAATTCCATTACGGGCTGTAACTGATAGCCACACAAAATTCCTCATTTGGACAGCCAGAACAAAGTACTTGTCTGTATTGCCCTCTTCATTTAAAATTTTCTTAACTTTCATATTATTTAACAGCAAAAGAACTTCTATGACTTAAGAGAACAAAACCAGTCAAATCTATCTCTTTACAATTCAGAAAATATTAAATGTTCTTGAGTTCAAAGACTGTGTTTTTATTACAGAAAGGCAAAAGCTTGGTTGTTTTGACATTTTTGCTACTGTCAACATACATACTTGTCAATTTTATAATCTGACACATACAGCAAAAATATTTCAGCAATGTATGTGCTCAGCTGGGCTTGTGCCTGGTTTTGGAAGAATTTCTGTCAGTGTTTGGGTCAAAGTTTCAGTTAAATAAATTGCCCCCATCAAAGCATGTTTCCTTCATAATTTCATCTTTTAATGTGGGGTGGGAGAAGGCTTGACAAAACACGAAGTCCTTTTTCATTGAAAATTTCCCTACAGCCCAAACTGGAAAAATTAAGGACAGATATAAAGAGTATTGATAAGCCAACCAAGCATAATTTATGTCAGCTCCTAATACAAGGTAGAGTTGCTGTAAGATTAGTTTAACTGTTTCAAAAAAAGTGTGCAAGGAAATGAAACCAAGTATGAATTCCCTACACAAAGAAGAAGGGACATGGCATATAGCGCACCTTTCACTGCAAAGAAAAGCCTCTCGAATACCACATTGCCCAATGCGGCATGACAGAGCAAGATGAAGGGACATGTCACAGACAGCCTTTTCAGTTCAATAGTGTGTCAAGGCAAACAAATCTTTCCTCATTATGAGGAAGTAAATCCTTACCGAAAGTTCTAGAAGTGACTACAAAGTATTCAGGTTTTAGGACAGGGATCTATACAGCACATCTAACTTACATCCAAAGCCTTTTCTTCTAAGTCCTAGGACAACAGAGACTTTGCTGTATTTTCTATTTTTAGCAATACAGGTATCATATACAACTCATTAATGCTTTTGAGTTACTTAAATAGGCATGTGCATCATTTAGTGATATAGTCCAGTTTATGTGCATTATTTGATCCTGCATCCTGAAGCCAGTAAAATTCCCATATGCAGCCTTTTGTCCCTGTTTCCCAGCAATTCTACCTGTCTTGATCTTGACACGAATGCACAGAGAAGTAGGAGGTGGATCTAAAATATAGCTAAGATTATTCTGTAAAGTTGTTGAAATCTCTGCATATAAAAATACATTGCATGAAAGACTGTCCAAGCTCACTATGGAACTCCAGGTATATTATGGGACAGCTTTGATCAGATGTGATATGTACTTTGTACTGATATGGTAATAACTGCTTACTTTATTAGACATTTGCCATTTGAAATATGACTGTCTTCCCACTGACTATCTGCTTGTGCTTCAATACTTTTTTTTCCCGATTCAGTTTAAACTGAATAAAACTCCATTTTCTGTTAAAACAATGAATTTAAACACTGTGTTAGTTTCTGTCTCAAGCTCTTCCATCAAGAGTTTTGAAAACATTCCTTTTAATAACTTAACAATAAATAAATAAAATTGAACAATAATTTTATTAGTAGAACATATTGTGCAAGGGTTTTTATTTTTCCAGGATATGCAAATCGGATATACCAGCTAAATCTTCTTAGGAGAATGTACTGATATTTCAGATTATATTATAGGATTGTAGAGACAAAGCCTTGTAAGAAGCTTTGCAATAGCTACCAACTTTAGAGTGAAGCTGTTTTATTTGTTTTACTTGGCCTGTATTAGTACTCTGTACTCATATGTACACTACACACATGAACACTCACACCCCTTTCGAAGATTACTTGTGCTAAACTCCTTTTCAATAGCTCTTATTTCCCATAATGAAATTATTCTCCTCCTGCATTCCTTTCGTCAGAGAAGAAGGATGGCTAAAACACAGCACTGGAACTCAGAAAATGCGTTATCAGTTGGATGTTTCAGCAGTTCCCTTGCTTCTTCCACTACCTTGCAAGGAAAGAAAAAAAGATTGACAGCAAATGTTTCAGCCAGAAGAAAAGCCAAGGAGTTCAGCCTGGACACTTTTATTTTTCGCCGTAACAGGCTTGCAGAGGTTTTTAGTCTATTACATAGGCAATTGAGGAAACTCTTTTGGGGTGGTTCTTTGTTACTTCTTGATGGATGCTGTCACATCGCACAACTAATCAAATCACAGACAACTATCGTACAGATGACTGGACCTGAGAAAAGGTTGACTAATGAACAACAGGTAACAGACATGACTGTGGAGGACATGTAATGATGAGCAACTGTGAACAAGAAGACCAAACATTGAATCTGTTAGCTGATTACCTACTTTGTCAGGAAAAAAGGGTAAATTCACAAGAGAATTTTCAAAACAACATTTTCCCAGCAGAAAACGGTATACTATATAGCCAGTATTTTATCACTGAAATATGTTGATTGCATCAAGATCAAAAGAAAAGGTTCACATTAATTCACGACAGGGCATATTGCAGCTTATTTCTTTTGAAATTTACATTTTCTGTTTTATTCCAGTGTTCTAGCTTAATTTGCCTTACTAAACTGCATCATCAATGTTTCATATTAAAGTGACAATATAGAGAAAACAAAAATACATATATTTAGATATTTAATTGAAATCACAGCTGTTCTACTCTTTTTGTAATTTCTGTTCTGTTCCCTCTTTCTTCTTGGCTTTTAGATCCAGTTTATAATGATAATAATTTTTTAAATGTTAAAATTTACTGCAGGGGTGAAACTCCATTTCAATAACAATTTTAGTGAGGAAATATTTTTGAAAATGCACTCACTGAATACATCTATAATTATTCTTTAATAATTTTTAGTGTCCACAAGGTTCTCTAACTGCTCAGAATTCAAAAGTCAAGAGGAGTTTGTCTTCTTTGGCCACAAATATTGCATGGTCGTTTTTTGTTCCCTGATCATAATGGATATATATCTTACAATTATGTTCACAGAGTCAGAATTACACACCTGTAAATACTTCCTGAAGTTTCTTCATTATTTTCATTGTAAATCTTACCATTTATTTCTTAAATTAATATGCGTGACAAAATCAATACTCCTTTAATAAAAACATGAAGGGTTTTTTGATAAATATTATAGAATTCTTCACAGGTTTTCCTCATATTTATGTCAATGTGGTGCTTATTATAATCACTTTTATTCAGTTATCTTAATAAGAATTATTAATTAGAACAAAAAATGAGAAAGGTATTCTACTTCATGAGAAGTAACTTTTTAAAAATAATTTTAAAAGTGTCCTATGTTTTTTCAGATCTACTCCAAAATATTTTTTAAATAATCTTCTGAGAAGAGAGCAGTGATTCTTCTCATGGCCTCTACACCCCCTAGGAATGGAAGCCAGCAGTGTCAGCTCTCTTAGCCCATTTGAAGTCAATGCAGCCACACTTATTTATTCCAATCAGTAATCTGCATGGTGAGTTTAATATAAATTACATTCAGCTAGATTGGGTCATCTGACCCAAGATAGTTCAACACAGAATTCAAACAGTGTTCTGCACTCTGAACCCTCACTTGCTGACATGATTCAGGGAACAAGCCAAACTTTAGCACAGAGCTTCCAAGGAAGATGATTGTGAGAACCTGAATATTTGCCCTGGCCAGCCTGGAACATGTCACCCTGTAGTAATCATGGCAGTAATACTTACTGTAATTCGAGCATTAATGGACAGCCACACATTGACTTAAACATTCTGAAGCTGCAAAAACTGATTCCTCTGGGACATACAGTGCCAGTCACTTACTCTTCTGTTCTCACAACAAACATTATAAATACTTCCAGTAAAATATCCACTAAAAAAGACACAAAATTGAAGCCAGTGTCTTCACAGGATTTGCAACTTTTTTCCTTAAAACCATCAGCTTTACAGGTCGTCCCTTTGCTTCCAGTCCGTGCCCTACAATTAAAGAAGAAACACCAGAGCAAGATACCACAGGAACAAACTAAGAGTACACAACATCTCTGAATCTTCTTGTTGCTGGCAGGACAGGACTACTGGCCAGTTTCACCAAAGTAGACTAAAAAATCCCGAAGTTAAAAACTCCTAAAATTCTGTGTTCTGCAGCAGCCCGTGGAAAAGAGAGACCTGCATGCCCCAAGGAAGCAGGCTCCAATCATGGACTATTTCTCTATTTCACTACTTTACCGCCATAGTAATAAATTATATTTAGAAAATTAGTATCAAAAAACCCTAGAACATACATATTTTGTACCTTCTGTTGTGTCCCTGTTATCTCTCTGTTGTATGAGAAGATACACTTGAAAACATACCAGCAGATCTAGCAGTGTACAACCTGATGTCCAGACATAGCACTACTTGCAGTAAATACAAGATCTTTCCATCTTGCATTTCTTCCTTGAATTTGTTTTCCAGTAACCATGTGCTCAAGTCTTTGTAAGCTTCAGTGACAAGTGATTGATTTGATTCAAGGTGTTTAATCTCAGGCCAGAATGAGTCATCTGTCTCCTCCCCATCCTACTCCTTTTTTTTTTTAAGCCTTGCTGGGAAGAAAAAGAAAATGCTTTAATTCTTCTCTGATCTTTAAATGAAATGTTCAGAGATCTCTGGCAAACAATATGTCATAAAGCCAGCACAGTAATTCAAACAGTAATCTATGGATATATATATATCATCCTGCAATGGTACATTAATCATTACCCTTAAAGACAGCACAAGAGTGATGAAGTTTTTCCAATTGTGTCTATTGTAACTCAGCTATATTCAAGTGGTTTTAATCTGGGCCATTAGATCAAAAGGTAATAACTGTATTTTAATCTAGAAATCTTTTCTATCCCCTTTCCAAGTATGACTGGAAAAGAATCATAAACAAAGGAGAGGTGGCTTTTGAATTCAGCATGCATGTTAATGCACAAATGCTGGCATGTACACAGAAAAGTTATCTACAGGATATAAAATTAACATTGCTTCCAAAGGAGAAATTCATTCAGGTCACTGAAGATAAAACTTACTATAAAAAAGAAAGAGCAGGAGGAAAGGATTTGGTTTTACGCCAGCTGCAATCGTGAAAGTTATTGCATCTTCTGTCACTAAACTAAAACTATTTCAATATACTTCGGTAAGAAGAGTTCAGAGAAAGAGATGAGAATTTAACTGTTGGTAGGAAGTGTATCAAAAAAACAGGATAGTAGCTGGGCTGATAAAACACCTTTCATATTCAGAAATGCTCAAAATTGTTTCAAAAATTAGAATATTGTGTTAATGCAAAAAAATGTAGAACACATCAGCCTTTCCATATTCACGACAACTTCTACACTGCTTTGAAAGCAGGATTCACCTTACCAAAAAAAATCAACCCTGACAAAAAGGTTTTCCCCAAATTCCTTCAAGAAGTATCTACACCGTGTCTACCTGGATTTACCTCTGGACATTTGATGTTAATTCTGTAGTATCTTACTAGTAGTGGTCATGAGCCACCCCAATTCTACAAGACACACCAGTATACAGTTTTCCAGTCCAAAGCCAAAAATCTAGTCACTAACACATATGATGAAGGAAGCAGAGATGTTGTTTCTAGTTTGTTTTTTCAGTGCGACCCTTCTAATTCAGACACATAACTGGTTCTCTGTTACTTTACACAGCACAATACGGAAAACTTCTGCTGAGGTCTGCTGCTTAAAGCAGCTGAGCATCTCGTAAGAGTACCTGCGAGGACATTTCCAAGCCAAATTTCACCCTGATAAAAAGCAAGCGTAAGTTACACAGAGGCCAGGTGTAGTCTGAGTGATGGGACTGGATAGCTGCCAGAGGACATTCGTTCCAAGAAGACAGTCCTAATCTGGGGGCAGAAAAAGAACAAGAAGGTCACAGGACTCACAATCTTTCCATTAAACCCACACCTGCGTGACAAGCACACAAGTGTCAAGAAGTGTGAGCAGAAGGGTGTTATAGTCAGCTGAGTCTTCATATCTTTTTGGTTTGTAAACTGAGAAAGGTTGCTGATATACAGTCAGAACAGTCAGAAAACAGCATGCACTACTGAACACTTATATTTCACTTTCTACAAGGATTAGACTGTGTTCTTTCTCAAATTACCCTCTTCTTTGAAACTGACCTTCTATTTTGTACCTAATACCAAGTTCATGGAAATAATACCACTACGTCAAACTTCCATTTCTTCTAACATCTTGAGACCTTATTGCTCTCTACAGCTACCTGAAAGGAGGTTCTAGAGAGGTGGGTGCTGGTCTCTTCTCCCAGGTACCAGTAGGAAGAGAGGAAATGGCCTCAAGTTGCACCAGGGGAGGTTTAGACTGGATATTATGAAAAATTTCTTCACCGGAAGAGTTGTCAAGCACTGGAACAGGGTGCCCAGGGAAGTAGTGGAATCATGATCCCTAGACATATTTAAAAGACATGTAGATGTAGCTCTTAGGGACGGGGTTTAGTGGTGGACTTGGTAGTGTTACGTTCATGGTTGGACTTGATAATCTTAAGGGTCTTTTCCAACCTAAATGATTCTACGATTCTATGATTCAGTTCTATATATTTTGTGACTCAGACCAACATTATTTGGCAGCCAAACATAGCCTTCTTTATGAGCACTTATACTCAGAAACTAAAAAAAAATCAAATAAGTGTCCTATGCAATCTATTGTGATACCAACCCTTAGGTGCTCAGTTTCTTTCTTTTATAAAAGCTTATATAAGATCACAACTGTGCTATGCCAATATTTGATCTTTTTCTTCATTTTTATTTTCATCCTGTTTTTTGGTTAATGGAATTACTGCTTTTACTAAAAATTAAAATTCATTCTGTTTTCTTAATTGCAATGTGGTCAAGAGAACTGAACATGTAGAGCTTACTAAAATGCACCATGCAATTATATGCAGCGCTCATTATAGATGCAAGAACCACTAATCTTTAAACATACCCTTTCAAGGGTATACCTAGCCACAGGGATGGGAGTTAAAGTTTATTACGTGCACTTCAGCTCATACCAACAAGCTGACAAGAGGATAAGTATAGTCTATTCCTAAGCAATGTGAGCAATAGTATTATACGTGTCAGGAAGTCCTTTCTGAAATCAAGCTTGTTCAATCCATTTTATTTTTGGTGCTCCAGCAATGACCATGACAATAAACTAATAGCACAGGTCATTCCAAAAATAAACACTTTCTGAAAATAAACATATTTTTCAATATGTAAAATTACTTACAGAGAAAGATAATTCAAGATACGGCACAGACTGAAGAAGTAAAATGAAAGGATGATGATTAGAAGAGGAAGGTGGACTTCAGGTCTGGGAAGCCAGTCTCTCTGTTTATTTTAGTCTATGCTCTGCTTCAACAGAGAACTCTTGAAGTCCTCATGAGCCACTTCTTTATCTGTTTGTGCATCCTAAAATAAAGATGGCTAGTGCTTTTGCATTCTGGCTAAACTAGGACAGCCAGCTCATCAGTTTCTCCGGACTAAAACCACTTTCTGTTCAGACAGTGAAAACAGAATATAGGAAATTCAATCTTTCCATGCATTCAGCACAGTCTTGCACCAGTTCCACTCCCAGGTTCTCCCCAACAAGAGACTCCCTGGCCTTTTCCATGGGCTGAGTTGGAACTTCAGCCTGAAGTGGGCAGAACAGGAACATGGTGACTTTAACGCAATTATGGAGGACTGATGCTCCAGAAACCAAAATATCTGATAAGTAATCATACCGCTAAAGCTGTGTGAGCCTGCCGAATCCTCTTTCTCAACCCAATAAACAGGTAGCTGCCCACACTGATGGCAACCATGGCCAAGCAGCATGGTGAAAAGGCATCCTCTGAAGTAGGGAGGACCCAGGCCTTTTGTAGATCACAACTTTAAGGTGCTCAGGAAAGAAGTCCTGTTTGTTTATCAACTGGCAAATAAATTCTGCACAAGCTGCAGCTTCTGAACTGCTTTAAGATGCAGCTCCATGTAGAGCTCACTGATATAAGTGGATCTGAACACTGTCAGGTCTTCACGTAACCTGATCTGTTTGGATGGCTCACTTGCCATCTCATGGCTACAATACGTGAACCATCTCCTGCTGTGAACCATCTCCTGCAGAATCTGTATCTTATTTCCAGCTTCTTAAATTGTGTCACTTGTTATTTTGTACTCTCTGTCAACGTTTTCCAATCCTCAGCAATACTCAAGCACTGCTGAGGCCACTGGAGACTGCTGCTCTGTCAAGACAGGAAAAAAATCCTTTTTATAACTTCTCTTCAGAGCAAAGTCTCTTACAACGGACTATCACATCTATAAGCTTCCTTCACACTCTCTTCAACCAAAAGCCATCTTTCCTCTGATGAGACAGCTTGTGCTCCATATGGCACACTAGATTAGGTCTGGTGGTACAGGGAAAGAAATCTAAAAAGCCTGAAAATTCTTGCAATTTGAAGGCTTTTAAAGGTATTTGCAGCAAAATCAGTGACTATACAAACTCATGGGGTTTGGATTTTGCCACAAGCACTGAGTTCCTACTGAAGCTTAATGCTTAAAAAGATAAGAACATCTTCTGAAGTACCTCTGACTTTGTCCTGACTGAACAATTCACAACTTTCTCTTACAGCTGGCAGAAATTTATTTACACAGAGTAAATAGTAGATTTCACTGCTTTGATATTTGGAGTACCAAGCCAACATTTTAGGGATGATTCAGGTAGATTGAGCTATGGAGGATATTGATAGCATCTGCTTAGAAGCAAAACATTCAACCTGGCTCTTCAGTGGAAAAGTCCCAGAACCATACAGCCACTGGAGTTGGACAAAATGCATTCTTGGCTGGATTTTTCCTGGCATAGAATTTCTCTTTGTGATGCAGAATTCTGTTCTAGAAAAGTTCAATTAAAGAAAAATATTTTAGCACTTTCTTCCTTTTTAATGAAACAAACAAAAAAATACCACAGAACAAACAACAAAAACAAGCCAGCTCAGAGATATTTCCATTTCAAGAACTCATATTCTTTGAGTCACCAATAGTAGGTGAAGAGAAACTGGTGGAGGAATAAAAAAGAAAACACCCCCCAGGATTATTTGTTTTTCCTTTTTTTTTTGCCACTGCAACCAGAAAAAAATTTACACAAACATTTCATGATCTCAGTTTCATAACATTTCTCCTCAGAAAGCACTCGTAATTTACCAGACAATTGCAGTTCATAATTTTTGGGTCACATTCCATGTTCAAGTTATGTAAAATTTTATTTATTATGATCTTCTCAATTGAATAGTCACTCAAATAATCATGCCTGCTAGAGCAAAGCACATGTAAAAATGCTCCCAAACTGAGATACTAGAGTAGTAGTGTATATTGCTATACTTGACAGTGTAAGACAGGCAAAAATCAAGTTTAGAGTTCTTAGCAACACAGGTAGTCACTCAAAGCATCCTTATTTTTCATGTATAGAAAAGGTGTAATATACAGTTAGTAACAAATATTTTCTAGCTCTCAGGTAATACCTCTATTTTTTGTATTTTTGAAAAGGATATTCAATATTTTCTTTCTTAGCTCTGCTTTTCCTCATTTGTTACAAATGAATTTCAGAAATTCCTATTCCAGTCACCTATGACTAATTAATCTAGACTACAGATATTTGCTAAAAATTTGTATATCAGATCTGCTTCACAGAAGCTCGTGGAGGCAACCCAAATTTTGGCAACATCCTTCACACTTGCAAGAGCAACAAACTTCTTTATTGTCACATGCAGAAATTCTTTTGATGTGTTGTCTCTGAATAGGGCAATAGCCCACAAGTGCAAAATAGCCCAATAACACAAAGTAGAAAAGTGGAGAAGCACAACCCAAATTGGGTCATGCTATTTATCTTGCCATTTGACTTTAACATATGTTTCCATATAAAGGAAAGAAAATTATAATAGTATTGTGATGTCTGTCCTGGTTTTGGCTGCAATAGAGTTAATTTTGGCTGGAGGCAGGAGGTAATCAGCTCTTCTTGATTTCCGGGAGGTTGGGGTCCTCTCTCGGCCAGGAGTTCAAACCTTTTTTTTCAGGCTGCGGATCGGTCATTGGGTAGTGAGAAAAATTTGTATTTTGTATAGTTTGTTTTGCATATTCATTACTATCATTTTTACTATCACTATTAGTAGATATATTAGTATTAGTATTTACTTTGTTGTCATATTAACCTGTCTTTAACTCCATCCATGAGTTTTCCCTTTCGTCTATTTCTCCTCCCCATCCCACTGGAGGAGAAGACGAAGGGTGAGCGAGTGGCTGTCTAGTGCATAGCTGCCAGCTGCCAGATCAAACTATGACAATGTCCCACCCAGAGTCATTCCATCCACAGTGTCCACAAACTTCCCCTGGCCCCTGCCCCTGCTCTTCTCCTTCATAATTTATACTCCTGCAGTAAAAGCCCGGATGGAAGAATGGCATTGCAATCAATCACCTCCTACAATTACATCTTTAATCTTTCTCCTTCACTTTTATTATTTTTTATTTCCTCTGACCCATTGGCTGCCAAGTCTGTAAGTATTACACTTTGTGAGTTTTAGATAAAGAAATTATTTACACAGGAATATGAAAAATATATTAACAATTTTATTGTCTCTTGAACTCTTAGTCATGCAGCCAAGTTGAAACTCTTCATAAAAATTTGTCCGCTACCATCTTATGTTAGGGCAGGGATCCTCAGCAAATAAGCACTTAACCTTTACAACCTCCTTTCAGGTACCTAACGCCCCTTTGCTGTGTATTCATCTATTTCATGTCATCCACCCAAATACAGGTAGATGACAGAGAAGCTGAACCTATATTCTTTAAATATTTACTCACTAGTGTACTCTTAGCAGTACAAGTTGTAGGGCTAAATTCAGTTCCAACCTCCCATGACTGGCTGGCAAGTTTAACAGCCTTACTGAGGACCACAGGGCCTTTTCACCTATTCCATCTGAGCAGAAGCCATTCCCTCATCTCAAGCATATGAAGGCAGAGACATCTTTTGCCCAGCCCAGCATTCCAACAAGTCATGGCCAGCTGAAGCCTTGACAGCTCACTTAGCACAATGTAGTTCGTAGATGGAGAAGTACCCAACACACATAACATCTTAAATTCGCAACCAGCAGGAGGGGGAATGCCCTTGTGAAGGACTGAACTCAATGACCTTCATCAAGAGCAGCTTGAGACTGACTTATTCCAGCAAAGAGTATAGTTCAGTGCCCAGTGTGCGCTGAGGATATTCACCCTAAACTCTAGCACATGTGCAGGGGGATTCACACACACCTGGTTCCTGTCTGCCAGGACATGGTTGATGAGTGCAAAGGGCCCTGCAAATCTTGCAAGAAGCATGCATGAGTTTCCTCCATTAAGAGACAAAACTGGGCAGATATTCGTTCCCACTTGTTACTTTTATCAGTGGTCATTTACTGAATAAGATCAATATTCTCCCACCGTCTCTCTGACGCTTTATTCGAATTAGTCTTTTTGGCCTACCCAGCTGAAAAGCAGAGCAGAGAAGGATTTGGGTTAGATCTAAAATGATAACATTAATTTAAAAAACACAAATACCCTTTTTTTCCCTGAAATGAGGGATATAATTAATATAGCTCTATATTAGTATTATAGTAACTATAATTAATATAGTTCTGAAAGTATCCCTACTCACTACATTATGTTGAAATGTCCATTTTGAAAGTTACAGTGAAAACAAGGAACCAACTAAGAAAAGCTACCCAAAATTTTGTTCATCTAAATTTATTACATGTAAATAAAGCTAAGAAGGTACTTCTAATAAGCATAAAAATATGTCTAATTGCAACAAAACTATTTTATTTGAGACTTACTGCGGATTAACGAATCTCAAAACATGACAATTTTATCCCATTTGAACAAGAAAAGGAATGTTGTACACCCACCAACACATGGCTTGTACATAGGCCAGCCACAATTAAAGCTGATGTCAGAACCAAAACTTATTTCAGGTTTTTTTTTCTGTTTTTTGCACATGACTATTTCTGCTATAAAGTCATTTTTCATAACTTCAGCACTAAAATAGGATAAAATTTTTCTGGTAAAATATTTCTCAAATGGAGAAACAAAAACCAAATAAATATTCTACAACTACTAATCAATGTAGAAAATGTGTAGCTTTGAAAATGTCTGGAATAAGGCTTTTGATATGACTGAGTAGAAAAATCTCAGTTCATTTTCTGAAGTTACTTTTCCTTTTAATTTCATATACAGGATATGATATAACAACGAAGAATGCTTTTATTATGTGGAGAAGGAAGCTTTTGATTGACTGAAAGAAATAATACCACCACCACCAAACAAATGCTCAGCAACTTCAGTGGTGTGAAAGTTTTAAATGCAATTGCTCTGTTCTGATCCAGAACACTGTTTTCAAAAGTTTGAGTTTTGCACAGCAGATATATGGCATAACATTACCCCACACCACATCATGCCGACAATCAGTTTGGATTGGTATTTTCACTATGACTTTGGCCAGCAGCTGAAGACAAGATAAGAAATTTATAGTGGAGCAAACATGACACTGATGCCTTACTGGTGTAGTCGCCCAGCACCACTGATCTACAACTAAGGAGAGGACTGGAAGAGGAACAGAGCTTTTCAAGATAAAGTTTTCCTGAATACATTCATTTTCTGCTGCTTCATGTGAGAAAAGAGATTTCCATAACAAGGGTCAGATACATGGATAAACCCCATGTATTTTGAATCACTGAGCTTTGTTTCACATCCAAAGCAACACAAAAATGTCAAAAGGTACTGGTCCTGCTTATTTTAGTAATGGTTCCTGAAGGTCATGCGATGTTTTTCACAGGTAACTTGTGGCACAGCCACTGACTACTTTGCAGATTTCACTCTTTTCCCCCACAGAAGGAAATCTTTGTTGCTTTTTTGTAAACCTTATTAAATAGTAACCCAGAAATGAGATGATAAACTGTCAGACCCATCCCAGGCCAGTACCGATTTTAGAGAAGCAGCCTTAAAATCTGAGAGAAACATGATTTGTTAAGTTTCATTATCTGCAGCAATTGTTAAAAGTGCTTCTAAAAGCAACATAGGAAAATGAGATGGAGCTCAATCCTTACAGCCCATAGCAGTATGGAATTAATAGTTATGGGAGGGACATTTTGAGCAGCAGACAAGTTCCCCACTAACACTGATGGTGATGACTGGTGCTTGTGTTGCATTGACAGGCTCCTTTAGCTACACCTCGTTAGGAGCATGCCTTTTCTTACAAAGCAAGTTATTGTCCAGACCAAACTACACCTGGGTTTTTTCCCTGGTTGCTTGCAAATTTGAGGGACCCACTGCAGGACATAATGTTATAGCTGTATCTACTGTAGGAGTTCTGGTCCAGGCAATCCAGATTCCACAGTATACTTAGCTATAGAAAACCCTGGCTCGTCACAAAGTTTGATGTTATTTGAGCAAATTCTAAACCATTGTAATTACAGGTAAGGTCCAGAACAGACCATGTAAAAGTTGCTTAAAGATAGCTTTACATCTCTCTTGTCTCTTTTTAATCAAAGCTAGAGCAGAAAATATGTATTGCTTGGTGTAAGAAAGGATGTGGAGAGCCATGCTCCTTGTCTTGAAAGTATCATTACTAGGGTGGCAAAGAAGGATGCCTGCTAAATTTCATAGACGACAAGGGAACCAGGGAGCTGAGGAAGTGCTTGAAATGACAAGCACATCCAGCATTTCCTAGAGGCATAGTGCTGGCATCAGAGACTGGTTAGCTCCCATATGTAATGTAGTCCACCAGGAGTTAAGGGAAAGCATATTTTCCAAAATAATACAGCAGAGAAATAGTACTATGGTAATCTGTAACAAGATGCAGTTCAAAATACACCAAGGTACTCTACCATTTCAGAAAACAATCAGAGCAAAGGGCTGTAACACACCAGTATTTCTTTCTGGAGGGATGCATGACTGTTCTGACTAGAAGAGGTAAACAATCACCTCCAAACATTGCTGTTGTTTCTCTGCTTTTGAACCTGTCAGCTCTTTTCATACCACAAACTTTCCCTCATCTAAGGCCACCAGGAGAGCAAAGAGCCCACAGGACATGTCCACTGCTCTGTAGCTGGAGCTACAGGTCATGTCACAGTCACGGGAGATGAGATTGCAACAGGCCAAGACATTGTGCAGTCCTCCTCTTTTGCCCAAATCATGATCTTAGTGACCTGTTAATGCAGAGTCTGGATGCCACAGTTTCTTATTGGCAAGCTTATTATTCTTCAGTTCTAAGAAGTGAAGACCAAAGATGAAAAAATTCCTTGCCCTCCATACTTTAATTCTTATACTGAAACTGCCAAATGCAATGGTGACTTCTGAAATTTGGGTGTGGGAGTTCACTAGGAAGCAGACTGGAAACTGTTCCTTTCAGCCAAGCAATCACACAGCAAACAGGGTATTATTCTTGGCAGCAGAGACCCACCTGGGACAGAAACATAGCTGAGATCCAAACCATGCAGTCCAAGTCTCACAGCAGTTGCCAGGGTTTTGATGTTAACTGCAGTGCAGTCAGGATTTCACCCAGAAGACACAGGAACCACTGTCACAGTTCCCTCCTGCCAAGCCAGTTGTAGTCCCTGTGCATACCAACAACCGTTTATTTCTGTTACCAATTCAGTGAAAAGTTATTATTTTTTGAATATAATCAGTATCATGGAGGGGAAAAATGCTCTGTGCCCCAAAGCCAGCACTGAAATGATACACCTGTTCCATTTCCACACTCTCACATTTCAGTTTTTAGCAAGAACAGAGATTCGTCTGTTGAAGAGCAGCAACACACAAACTATGGAGAGGAAAATAAGGAAGAAAGCTAGAGATTAGTGGAATGGAGATGAGAATAGCCTCACAGTTAAACAGTTTACTTTTCAAAGGCAACACAAGGACAAATTGCTTTGCGCAAAGAGAAAATTAGTTTCCAAGGTGTGTGCTTTCTACAAAGAGTCAAGTTAATTATTCAAAGAAGAGGCCCATGAATTCTTACAATTTAGTCATTCTGTTCCGACACATTCAGGCCCAGTGAGCTGCTTCATATCACCAAGACTTTGATAATTACCTTAGGCGTATCAAATAAACTTTCTGGAGAATTCAGTAGTAAGCAGGTATGACATCCTAATAGGGCTTTTGTTAGGCATTTCTCTGCACAGTAATGTATTAGCAATCACTGTGACATTTTCTGCTCTGAGGGGTTTTGGCCTTGCTCGTTTTTTGCACTTGCTGGGAAATAAATTTATTCACGGCAGAGATCTAATCCAATACATGACTCTGTTTACCCTGATTTCTAAAGTAGCAGGTCTCAGAATTAATGAGAAGTGACATATATATCATAGAAGTAACTGCAGTGTCTTCAGCCTGGCATGACTGAATAGCAATAATCTTGTCTAAGCCTGCAGCCAGTGGGAAATCAGTCCTAACTGCCTTGGTCTGCACATCACAGCTGACGTCAGCACAAGAGAGCGAAAAGATTTCTGTTACTTATTTCCCAACCAAGCCAAAATTCTGAAAGATAGAAGAACCAATAACTTCCTTTATTACAGCTCCCTAACTTCAGAAGAGCACTTAGTAAATTCCCAGAAAAAAAAAAAAAGAGGCTCAACACTAACAATACAATGTGAATTTCAGTGGCTTTCTTGCTCTTCAAGATGTGAATTATCGTGTGGCTAATCTGCACTGGTCACAGGCACACTTCTGCTAAAAAACCCGAAGTTATTTTTAGAGGATCCACAACCTGGAAGTGGCCTGATGCACAGTTTTGGTTCAACATTTTGTAAAGTGTCTTTTACAACTGCATCTCAAAGAAAGTGAATTCACCCCACAATTTTTGTAATGGCAGCTTTTGTAATGGCACCCTGGGAAAGGATTCTCCTGAAGGAGACAAAAGAGCAATACCTCGATATCTTCTCCTTTCACAAAGTAGAGATCTTCATCAAAAGATAAAACCCGAGTTGACTTAGCAGAATAATAATGCCCTATAAACCTTATATTTGTAGGCTACCAGTGGACATTCAGGAAGGTCTTCGACATCTTCTTCCCATGTTGTCCAGTCATTGTAGTTCACGTGAAGTGAAACAAACTCACAACTCTAGACCTGCCAGCCAAGTAATCTACTGCTTTACCTGTTTCAGAAATATTTTACTGGCAGCAGGACCTTCAGCAATAGCAGTAACTACACAGTATGCAGCTGAACACACTTCTGTGGCACGTCAAGTACAATACACCTGCATGTGTTCAGCAGGTCTCCAACAGGATCCTCTCAGCTATTGCTTTATGGTGCTCTGTATCCAGCTGAACATTTGAACATACATTTCTGGGACTCCCTATGCTTATGATAGGATTCTGCTTCATTCTTTACTACACCAGGTTTGTCTATGCCTGAAGAACATCTTTGCCATTATTCCTCATCAAGTGGGGAAAACAAAGCTGATACACCAGCTAACTTCTGTAAAAGATTGCCAGGTCAGGGCTAAGGTAGAAAGTGGAAGAGTTTGTACTGTATTTACACTGGTGAATCTGACATCTCAAGCAAGTTCTTCAAATTTAAGACAGGGCCAAAAGAACAAAACACACAATCATAAATGCTGTGAAAATCCTCCCTAAACGCTAAACAAACACTTTAATACCCCTTATACATAAAGCTGTATAAGGCTACAGACTGCATAGAACCTGAAATTTTTATCTAACCAGACCTAGATGGAGTTCACTTTTACATTGCATTCAGAGAGGGAAAGCAATTCACATCACCAGTAGGGATGATATTAATACAGAGCCGCAACAGGATCAAAGTGGGTTTAGCACTGACTCTGATACAACTTTGCCATTCAAACAACACTAGTCCCACCGAAGATTTTCACATGTGTGGGTTTTTGACTGAGATTTCCAGTCAAAAACTGGTGACCCTATCAAAGGCATTATAATGGTTTTGGCATTCATTGTGATGATACCTTCTCCTAGATTTACAATTGTGAATGGCATCTCTGAAGCCACTTTCATAATCTTCCAAAAACTCTCCAGCCCAGATGCCATATCTATTCAGCTACCTATTCTCATCAATAATAAGGATTAAGTTAGTTGTATTGTATTCACCCTTCATGATGATCGTAGTTGCTCTTGTGAACAGACCCACTAGGACACAGTATTGGTAACACCTACCATCTCATGTGTGAATCTGTTTATTTCTACTTCTGCTATTGTTACGTCTTCTCCACCTTCTTTCCTGGTTACTCCATTTATCTGGAAGCTTTCCTTTTTAGCTGAAGCTCAAGCAATGTATGCAGTTCAGAATCAGCTGATGCAGAATTAGTAACTGGGAGATATTTGGAAATCTCACTGTTGAGAGACTGTCACAGAAAACGCTCTTTTTTTTGAGGGCTTTTTTTCCTCCGTTATTCTGGTCCCATACCAAATATGAACAATCATAGAATAGTTTGGGTTGGAAGGCACCTTTAAAGGTCATCTAGTCCAGCCGCCTTGCAATGACCAGGGACACGTTCAACAGGAACAGCTTGCCCAGACCCTCAAGGTTTCCAGGGATGGAGCATCTACCACCTCTCTGGGCAACCTGTGCAAGTGTTTCACCACCGTCATTGGAAAAAATTTCCTCCTTATAGCTAGTTAAATCCACCCTCCCTTAGTTTAAAACCATTACCCCTTGTCCTGTCACTAAAGGCCCTGCTGAAAAGCTTGTTCCCGTCTTTCTTATAAGTTCACTTTAAGTATTGGAAGGCTGCGATAAGGTCTCCCCGGAGCCTTCTCTTCTCTGGGCTGAATAACCCCGACTGTCTCAGCCTTTCCTCACAGCAGAGGTGCTCCAGCCCTCTGATCATTTTTGTGACCCTACTCTGGACCCGCTCCAACAGATCCATGTCTTTCCTGTGCTGAGGGCTCCAGAGCTGGATGCAGGACTCCAGGCGGGGTTTCACCAGAGCAGAGCAGAGGGGCAGAATCTCCTCCCTTGACCTGTTGGCCATGCTGCTTTTGGTGCAGCGCAGGATGCAGTTGGCCTTCTGGGCTGTGAGGGCACATTGGTGGCTCATGTCCAACTTTTCATCCACCAGCACCCCCAAGTCCATCTCTGCAGGGCTGTTCCCAATCCCTTCACCTCCCAGCCTATATTTAGAATACATATATTTAGAACATAATTCATTATTCACTGGCTACTTTTGTTAAGGCATTATTGTACCTCCACTAAATAGGCTCTTAATCCTGCCAAGCACTCTGTAGGTCATGTCTGTTCAAAACAGATGTGTTGCAACTTTAAATTCTTGGACATTGCAAGACCCGTACTCATTTCTTTCTGATTCAAGACTGATCCACACACAAAGGAAACACTAGTGCTGGCTTTGAACCTGCACAAAAACGTACCTTGAAAGTTGTAGTGCAAGGAGAAATACATCACTCTGATGTTCTAAACACAATTAACAAATGCAGAAAGCCAGTTTCTCATGTGTTTGACTTTTGGACAAGTTAGTATCTTGGCACGGACTTGAAGGCTGGGACCTAATGACCTAGTTTAATGAAACTTTTATAGATAAGCAGTAATAATTCAGTAATACTTTCTGACTTTGTATGTGAGTACAGACCTGGTAATCAAAAAAACTACTACATTGCTGTATATCATTGAGATCACCGCATCTGCTTTACTAATACTATAGAGAGGCCATTTTTCCAGTTTTAGGACAGGAAATAATGGATTTCACGGGTGTTCTTCAAGAAATGGGGATGAAATCTCATTTTAATAATGAACTCTATATAAAAATAGCTGACAACAGTTAAGCTGCCAAGGCCCGGAAAGTGGCAAGTGTCTACTATGCTAACTGATTGTGGTGGTGCAGCCCCCCTCACACCTGGCAATCCTGGAACCAGCCGACGTAGTATTCTTGCTTGCCCTGCAAGAATAGTTAGCTGGTGTGCATTGAATCGGGATGACTTGACATTTTCCTTGTTCTTGAACAAGAGCAGTGAGCTGGGCCGATCAGGTGCTCTGTGATTGCACCTGAAACTCCTGATGCCTGGAGTCGCACCTGCCTGGTAAATGTCAGAACTGCACATTCTGGGTAGTACTGGAATTGTATAGTTGCTGTATGCATCATGTGGATTGTGACCAGGATGGAAAATTGCTGACGCCTCAAATCAATCATCCTGAGACCCTATAAACAGCAGTACCAAGGAAGACCCTTTGAGCTCTTCTGGTCTGCAGTGGCTGCACCCAGTAAATTCCTCTGAGTGGGACGCCTCTCAGAGTAATTCATGAACTACCCGGGCTGATCTCCTTCAGACTCCACCTTCGCCTGCTGAGAAATCATTTGATTTGAAGTAAGAATTTCACTGAACTCAAGGGGAATTATTACGATTGCATGTGTGTGTGTGTGAATCGATTCAAAACGTAATATTCTATTACTGTGATTGCAATAGAAAATTCTTTTTCATCACTCTGTAAATGTTAAGGAAATCAGTGATTAATAGCTGCTAAATTCCTGTGAGATTCTCTTTCTCTCTTTAAACTGTGAACATACCCTGAATTGCTGCTAAGCATATTCCTTAGACACAAACCATTGTGGTCTAAGGCCGGTTCTGGATCTAGCAGCATCCAAGCTCCTCTCTGAGCAGGAGTTTAGAAAGCATGGGGGTCCAGTCCGAAACTGGTGACTCAATGAGAGGGTCTTCCTACCTCCTTACACTTCTCTTTTACTCTACATAAATAATTTTCTGTTCAAACCCCTTTTATATTCCGTTCATGTAAGAAGTAATAGAGTGAAGCTTGCCAACAAACTTTCTAAGAACACATTTCCTAAATTTTCAATAAAATCTTTGATTGCACGTCCTCTGAGTGATCATTTAAGTGACCTAGCCACTCATTCGTGACACTGATATAGCATTGTTTCCTTGGAAACAAGCAGTCAGGGAATACTTCTGTCTTGGTCCTTGTGGGATATTTGGAGAACCACAGCCATGTGGTGAGGCCTCCAGATACTCTGAGTCTGACTCTTGATAGCCTGTAAAGGAGCAGGCATCAAGGTACAACATGAAGAAATGAGGAACTAAAGGGCCTGCATTAACTGCAATTAGCAAGACAAACAAGATCTTGAGGAGGACTTCGATGCGAGTGGCCGATAACGTCACACAAATCAGAGACTGAGAAGTACGCTTGAACGGCATGTGGACGGTGCATGCATCCAATCACATTAGAGCTATCGCATGGCAAGGAACTATATAAACACGGCCTTGTAGCATAATAAACTGGCTTTTTCTGATCATATTGATCATATGACGAGTCCTTAATCCCGATGCGACAGGTCCTGGCTTTCTACCTAGTCTGAAAGTTCCCTAGGACAAGGACTATCCGTTTGGTATGAGTATACACAGCAGTCTGGGCACAATTGGCATGCAACTCCAACTGTAATAGCAAACGTAAATAACAGCAGTGCTGCTGTCAATTAGGTGCTGAGTGCATTATTTCCCCTTGGAAAATGCAGAAAATAATTAGAGATTCTTAGGTCATATGAAGCTATCTAAACTTTTCTTTTTATAATCCCCTCTATAGGATCACCTGCTCAGCACACCTAAGTTGCTAAGTGTGGGTTGTTCTAAAATTCCGATCCAAACAGATAAGAATCACGTCAGGGTAGATTGTGCTTACCACTGATCCAGAATCATGCTGTGATTAGACTTATCTTCCTTCTACATATGAATACCTGGAATCTCCATAATAAAATACAAATACCAGGCACAGAACCCACCTTGATACTTGAGAATTAGCTTCTAGTGTTAAGTGAGCAGTCACACATTACACAGATTCAAAAGGGGAAAGTCGAAGCTGTAATGCTGTATTTGAAAGGTGAGTGATAGAACATGTAAAATGATCATTGACTTGGCTGTCTCTGCTGATTATTAGTAGCGTGACTTTGTTTAGCATTGAGTCTTAAGACAAATACCAGACTTCAGTGATACCCACCCAGGTGCCCTGCAGTTAGAGAGGTAAGACAATCTTTTTGTAAATAATGATGTTTTCAAGGTGAAAATCAACTCTCACATAGGTTATGTTGTGTGGAAACAGTTGAGTTTATGCAAGAACTCAAATTTCTACTGATTACCACTGAATAGTATTTATTAAATGACTTTGTGCCCTAAGTTGAAAATGGCAATGGCAGTGCTTTTTGGCACAATGTGAGGCTAATATCTGTAATTAAGAAGAGCTTAACAAGAATTTGTAAAGTACTTAGTCTGACCGTTCTTACAAAAGTAGATGTATTTGCTTGATTATTTGTTCCTGTTTACTTGTTTATTTACTTATTGCCCTATTTTGAAGATTATGGAATGCCTTTCCCTCCCTTTAACTTGTATGGAATTTGGGAAATTGCACATGCTACTTACATGAAGCAGCAGTGAAGGTAGGTAAATGAAAAAAACCCTGTTTGTCTTCACTTCTCCCCATGGTTGTGGGGCATTGAATTCATGGACAACAGCTTAATTTGCTTCTGTCCTGAAACCAGCAGAAATTTCAGCACTAGCTTGTAGCCACTCCCAGCTAAGATCCCAGGTCATTTTTAATGCAGAGCATTGCTTCACTGTATGAAAGGTTTGGCAGAAGTTTGCTATGAAGATTCCTGACATTGATATACCTTAGCACATTTATTTTTAGACAAATAGCATAAAAAGTTTATAAAGGGATGAAAGGAGCATTGTCCTCGCAAGGAGTGAGGCAAGGTGCATTTGTGGTATTTAACTACGGCATGTCCAGAAAGCAATTCCCAAGTCATTATCTGTCCTCTTTAAAAATGTATAAGGAAATCTGGCTCCTCACTTCAGATGCTCTGAGTCTCACTTAAGCCAGTTATAGACCATATGTTCATATGCTGTGCAACATGGGACACCCACCAGCAGTTTGATCCTGTCATGGAGCTTGAAGTGCCCTTGAAAACACCAAGTGCATGGGCAAGGTATATTAGACTAGGAGGGGCAATAAAAACATCTGTCATTTCGTGCTTTCTGGCCTCATACCTTTTCTGAAAGAGATGTTCAGTTCCTGAGCTCCTTGCTGCTTTGTCCAACAACAGTGTGTGTTAAAGCATGATGTCTGCAAATACCTGCCAGTCTCCATCTCTAAATTAAAAAGGGTCATTTGGGAGAATGTACAGTGCTTGCAGTCATACAACAGATGGAATTTAAGAAGAAAAGAAGTGAAGAATCAGATTCATGGAGGTACTTCAATGTTAAATATCTTCATAAATCTCACCCTACATGACTTTCCCAAGGTAACACAGGAAGTTTGTAGCAGAGAAAGAACGGAATTTTGATTTCCCGAGTCCTGAGCTACCACCCATCCACTGGATTTTAAAGCTTTTTAAATCATCCTTAGATAGACTAGATTCAAACTAGTGACCCAAAAGTGATAATTTCTTCATCCCATTATCATAGGGTTATCTCATTACTGGTCTCCTGAGCCATCCATTATCTACAAAACTATTTAGGAAAAGCAAATTATCTGTGGATATTGCTGTACAATAAAAACCTTCTCATCTGCACCTACAAAATTGCACAGTAAAATCTATGTACTGTAACCCAGTAGAGGGAAGTTTCTCTTGACCAATATATTTCCCACTGCAGATGATACAAGAAAGCTTTCTCATCAGAAAGTTTCTTCCTCTGTTGCTGCAGCATTTATCTACGGAAATGAGAGAATCTGTAAACACATTCTAGTTGTGGAAACCCAAATAAAGGCAGAAGCTTCCCTGAAACTGAAAAAAATACATCAAAAGGATGAGCAGAATATGAGACAACAAACAAAAAGCAAGAAACTTCTAATATGAGCATATATATTTCAAAGTAAATTACCCTGACTTATTCATGGCACAGCCAGATTGTAATGTTATAAAACGCTTGACTGTAATCAAAGGCCCACAGGATTAGCAGTTGTTTATAATAATTTTATTTTACTCTATAATAGTTATGACAAGTCAAGGATGTTTTTCATTCCAAGCATAAAACGGGATCTTATTACATTCTGCTATATACTGCAAACACAGAAGAAGAATATATTATGGATCTTGAAAAGTGTTAATAAACATGTTCTTTATACTAACCAGTCTGTTAAAAAAAAATAGGGAGTCTAATCCCGTATAATTAACAGAATTCTGTTAAAATTGATTGGGGTTTGGCCTTAATAAATTGAAGGAGAAGAGTCGTAGTTTGAACATTCAAGCAGCTGAGAAGATCTGTAGTTACAAAATATTTTCACCTTTCACCTAGAAGAGACTAAGAGGTAGTTTATTCTGAAGTGAGGACCAAATATCTGTTTAACGCCTTACGTGCATCTTTTCTGTCAACAGGTAAATTGAGAAAACAAGACGGAATTTTCCAGTGTTGTCATGAGACTTTACTTGTCGTTACATTTTTAGGAAATATTTCATTTCTTCCTGGGTTCAAATTACAGCTTCAGACAGCTCAAGGAACAGTTTAAGGAAGCTCAAAAGCAGTCATGACCCCAGTCATCTTGGAGAAACAGCGGAAACCAGATGTTTTGCACCATCCTTGCACAGATTGAGGTAGAAAGACCTCTGTCTCCATCTTGGGGATACATACCTTCAGGGAGGTTCAGCAATTTGTCTTGTTAACAAGCTGAACTTACAAGACTCAAGGCAAATCACATAAATAATGGTGCCAGATTTTATAGGACTCCTTTGCTCTGGGGGATCACTGAGCAACATATGCTAGCAAGCATAAGGCAAATTTTACAAAGTACAACCAAAAAAGGTAGAAGTCCTCCAGAGCTGAAACTCCAGGGAAATGCAGAGAACAAAATGGATAAGATAAGCAGAACTTTCACAAGTCACTCAACATGTATGGTTCAGGCAAACTGGAAAGTAATACAGAATTGAGGCCTCTGAAGATCTTGACAGTCTAGCTAGTTGTGAGTTAATTTGGGTGGAAGACACTACCTCTGAAACTTTTGTAATACAGAAGAGTGTGAGGGAGTACTGCGTTCCACCTAAAAACACATCAAGCACAGGGATGTATTTAAAGATAGCACAAACAACATGGGCTCAAGCCAGTCTCACTGTTCAGTGGAGCTGAATGTATGAGAGCAGGTTGCGCTTAAATTGTGCTTTGCAACAAAACATACAGAACAGCTGCTAATTAAGAGATTCAGAATTGTAATGCAAAGGGAGATTCCTGGTCCAGAAAGACAGTTGTAGATTTCACTAAGCAAAGCCGAAGTTTGTTGTGAACCACAGTCACAGACCCATGCAGTCCTGTGGTATAGCTAAATAATAAAATATGGAGGAAACACCTTCTTGTCAGTAGTGTAAATATTGTAAATACAGAAGAAGTGTGCTGTGCCTGGTGTTACCCATATGTGTATCACATGCTTAGCTATCACAATCATCTGAGGATGAAAAAAGCTGCAAAATCTTCACTAAGTTTTTCTTGCAGGAATACATGCATGAAGGTATACCTGCTGCTCTGTCTATGATACTTTTCATATGTAATTTCTCACTCAGAAGAATACACAACATTTATGAAAATTAGTAACAAATGTGCCGTACATTTATGGATTATGATTTGATGTCCATAAATGCTTACCTTTTCTCCTTCCAGCATTCTTTAGTTCAACTTTTTTAAATTTATGGTGTCATGGAAATATTAAAAAGACTGACTATGTTGCAGGAAAATACGGAGAATGAATGCATTATCAAAATTATTTCCCATAGCATTTAAGTAGTATTTTCACAGTTTTTCAGCTGGTGCTGAGATTGAAGTAGTCATGGCAAACACACATATATCATTTAGCAGGTAAAATCCATAAAAGGACTCTTTAATTTATACAAAGGTTGTAATAGTGGACCAAAGCTGTAAGGAATATAACTCATCTGACAGATGAAAGTTTTAACAATACCACAGGACATCTGGAATGGAGAACAGGTTAGACAACAAGGACCTGTTTTCCACCAAAATAAATAGTTCTGTTTAGTTACCAACAACTAAAATTACAATATGCAGCAAATATATTGTAGTTCACTGTGTCACCAACATTTCTCAGTTCAGATAAAGGATAAAGGTTAGATTTCTCATATTCTGAGTTGCAGTTTTGTTGCCAAATGTAAAATATTTAACCATTAAGGCATTCATTATTCTTCTGCTGTTCTGGCCTGATTAATTCTTATAATATTAAATAGCAATTCATTTTATCCCTCCACATCACAAGTCCAGCTGAAGGAGATAAGGGGCTGATAAAAGATCTCTGAGAACAGTCATAAATTATGCACTTTAAAAGAATAATAAAGCAGCTATGCAGAGCTGACTAAATCCTCTATATATTGCACATAACTTACTTAGAAACCTTCAGGAAATTACATTCAATAATCTTCATTGTCAACCTGCTGTTCCCCAAACTTTTGCACAGAAATTTACCTCTGATATGCAAATATTTAATTAGTTTTTAATGGTGAGGTTTATTTTTACTAAATCTGGTAATCTGTCTCGATTATTTTCTCGATTTCTTGTAGTGAACAAGTAATTGTCATTTCAGGAGCTTTCTTTCTCCTTCCTCTTGTTTTGTTTTTCCATCTTTGAAAATGTAAACTTCAGTAAAAATAATCAGCACACGTCGCCTGAATAGGGATCCACGATAGAGATCCACGCTAAATTGTTTCCTCTTGGAACAGATATTGCCAGTTCAAGGGCTTGAGTATGAGGGAGGGAGCTGGAACTAAGCTGGATCTATGGGGCATTGTTTAAATATATGCATGAATGAAGAGCATGTATCTTGCTTTATCCTGATGTAAATAACTGATGGCAGGGAATGGGCACCATTGACATAGTATGAATTTAGACATTTTATGGCTTTTAGATGTGAGCTGTGATGCACATGCTGTCCTGGGGAAAAAAAAACAGCAAACCAAACAGCTTTGCAAACTCTGAACAGCAATATTCTCTGCATTTAGTTCTTATGCTGTGCTGAAAATATAATTCAAATGTAATAACAATACTACAGATACTTTTTCATACTATGCATTTTTCCCTCCTTTGAGTATCTAAGGACTGTGATAACCTGTGAAAAGTTCACCAAAATTTATTAAATTATTTGGGTTTTTTTCCCTATGTCAATAACTAGCTGAAAATGTTTGAAGCAATGTAATGTCTTTCTCCCACTAAATTTGGTCTAAATAATTAAAATATTGCTTATTGAATTGTTCTCTAACATACAGCAGTACATCATCAGGCAGATAACTGCATAGCCTATGTTTGAGTAATCGTACTTACAAAATTTAATTTTTAATGATGTAAATGTTATGTGTGGTACACAGCAGTATCTCCTAAACCTAGAGTCTCAGATCAGAGAGCTACAAAGTTTTCTCTGGTCTCTACATTGCCTTCTTGTTACATGACTGTCTGAGTGAGTTTGATTTTAACACACAGGCAGTGGTAGCCTGGGCAGACTAGTAGGAGACCTATCTGCCATGAGGACTGCTCAGATGTCCCTGGGGCCAGCAGGAACGGCAGGTAATTTGGAGGACTGTGATTCACTTGAAAGCCTCTGGTTCTTTTGGACATGTGCAGTCCGTTTCACCTGTTGCTGCCAGCTAGTAGGACCTTGTGGTCTTTATGACAATGAAGCCTCCTTGTCAATTACTCAGACACCATGGCAACCTGGATGGATAGGTAGACTCTAGAAGTATTGTTGGAGGAGATATGTGGGACGTGAGCAGGCTACGTCACACCAAGGCTCTTGACCACACTAGCTGTGTCCTATATTCTCTCTGAGAAATTAATGTGTACTGCAAGAACCCTCCTCTTGAAAGAAAAACAAAGGATGTGATGACGAAACTCACATGGGTGAGCACGTAAGTATTAGTTGCCAAACTAAATGACAAAAAGTTGCAAGGATATGCTAGATAAATTGGGTCATCTAATTTACAAATTCTAAAATATCAAATTTTCTTCCAAGCCTGACAAAGCAATCCCAAAGAAATCAGACCCTCCTTTTCACTACACTTCTGAATTATCTCAATATACAGCCAGTAAAGAGTCTGTGGTAACATTGAGTAACTGGAGCCCATATCATTCACAACAACTACAACCATCTAACCACTACCAAACATCGCACTCTGGATCCTGGGAAAGGAAATCATGTGTGCCTTGTCCAGCAGCAGTTCTGCTCGGACTGGCTGCCACGCAGGCAAATGATCCTGAGAGAGCAGGCTGTGATAAAGCAACTGTCAAACACCTGAAAACAGTTGCTAACATTAATGACAGCAGGACATGTCTTGCTCTGTCACCATCTGCGACCACTGCTGTTGTCACAGAAGCCAAATCACTCACAATGGCAGAGTTTGAGGAAAGCAAACACAAGACTAAGCACTTACAATCAGAGAATCAGAGAATGCTTTGGATTGGAAAGGACCTTTAGAGGTCATCTAGCCCAACCCCCCTGCAGTGAGCAGGGACATCTTCAACTAGATCTCTTTTCTCAGAGCCGTATCCAACCTGGCCTTGAATGTTTCCAGTGATGTGGCCTTCGCCACCTCTCTGGGCAACCTGTTCCAGGATTTCGCCACCCTCATTGTAAAAAATGTTTTCCCTAATCTAGTCTAAATCTACCTCTCTTAGTTTAAAGTCATTACTCCTTGTTCTGTCACAACAGGCCTTGCTAAAAAGATTGTCCCCCTCTCTCCTAAAGGCCCCCATTAGGTACTGAAAGGATGCAATAAGGTGTCCCTGCAGCCTTCTCTTCTCCAGGCCGAACAACCCCGACTCTCTCAGCCTTTCCTCACAGCAGAGGTGCTCCAGCCCTCTGATCATTTTTTGTGGCCTCCTCTGGACTCGCTCCAACAGGTCCATGTCCTTCCTGTGCTGAGGGCTCCAGAGCTGGATGCAGGACTCCAGGTGAGGTCTCACCAGCGCAGAGTAGAGGGGCAGAATCACCTCCCTCGAACAGTCCACCTATCAAATCCATATCTCCCCTCTTTCGAGAGAAGGATGTTGTGGGGGATTGTGGCAAGTGCTTTACGGAAGTCCAGATAGACAACACCCGTAGGTCTTCCCTTGTCCACTGATGCAGTCACTCCGTTACAGAGGCCACTAGGTTGGTCAGGCAGGATTTGCCCTTGGTGAAGCCATGCTGGCTGTCTCGAATCAGCCGCGTGCATTAGCAGAGCTTCTAGGAGGTTCTGTTCTATGACCCTCCCAGGCACAGAGGTGAGGCTGATGGGTCAGTAGTTCCCAGGGTCCTTCTTTCCACCCTTTTTAAAAATGACTCTTCATGATTATGTGGTCTCATTCTTAAATAGAACATTATTACAGTGTCACACTCAGTGACAGATTTGGCTTAGTCCCTCAGCATGTAATTAACATTTGTTAAAAATATGAGAAAAACAGCAATCAATGGGGAAATGCACCATAGTTATCATTGTTTTTGCAAAAGTTGTAAGTTAGATACCAAGTTGGAACCATGGAAAATCTGTAATGAAGTAATGATCTGACACAGTTTAGAAGATCCTATGTCTATTTTGTGCATTAGGAAGGAAAAATTTCTGTGCCATTTGTCATAAATGAGCACAGATAGAAGATCACCTCCCTTTCACATGAAGTTTAGTTAAGAGACAAACAAAATTTAACTACCAGCAGATACATGTGATCCTCTGCACAATAGCCAGTTACCATGGGGATGAGTTGTATAGTTGTCCTGGGTTTGGCCAGGACAGGGTTAATTTTCATCGGACTCCAGGAAGGGGCACAGCCGGGGGGTGGGGGCTGACCCCACCTGGCCAAACAGAGCCCGGTGTTCCATACCGTGTGACGTCACGCTGGG